>RepKanNP_Acetate_BrdU_F21BDRAFT_1000015_pt1 | contig 83587 bp, 82 predicted proteins | sample RepKananBrdUF21B_FD_10624 | JGI IMG/M metagenome (IMG submission 10624)
CGCGGGTGCTCGACGAGTTGCCGCTGGTCGCGGTGCCGCTCGTGTTGGCTGCAGCGGCTGGTTGTTGCGGCTGGCCATTCGGGCCCGTGGCGGCCGGCTGCGAAGCAGGCGCCGGTGCGGTCGGCAGCATGCGCGGCGCGGTCGGCGGCTGGTTGGACAATGCGCCCGGCACGCCGCCCTGGGCGTCGGCCTTGTTTTGCGTGGCTTCAGCGGTATGCGTGCTGCGCACGGCAGCGTTGGCCGGGTCCTGGTTCGGACGGTACGTCTCGGCCATCTGTTCGGTGTTGTCCAGATCAACGTCGGCCGTCACCTGGGCACGCACGTTGTCGTCGCCCACCACGGGGCCGAGGATGGCCTCAATACGCTTGATGTAGCCCTGCTCGATCTCGCGCACATAGTTCAGCTGCGTCGGGTCCAGGCCCGAGGCGTTGTCCTGGAATGCGGTCGACAGCAGGCGGCCGGACTGGTCGACCACCGTCACGTTGGCCAGCGGCAGGTTCGGCACGCTGCTGGAAACGAGATGGCCGATGGCCTGGACCTGCGAGCGATCCAGCATGCGGCCCGGAAACAGCGTCAGCAGCACCGAGGCGCTGGGTTTGGCCTGCTCGCGCACGAACACCGACGGTTTGGACAGCGCCAAGTGCACGCGGGCGGACTGCACCTCTTGCATGGCCTGGATGGTGCGGGCCAGTTCGCCCTCCAGCGCGCGCTGGTAATTGACCTGCTCCGCAAACTGGCTGGTGCCGAATTTCTGGTTTTCCATCAGCTCAAAGCCGGCCAGGCCACCCTTGGGCAGCCCTTGCGACGCCAGCTTCAGGCGCGTCTCGTGCACATTGGCCTCGGGCACCATGATGGCCGTGCCGCCGTTGGCAAAGCGGTACGGCACGTTCATCTGCTGCAGGGCAGCAATGATGGCACCGCCGTCGCTGTCGCTGACGTTGCTGAACAGCACGCGGTAGTCAGGGGCGCGGCTCCACAGCATGGCGGCAGCAATCACGGCCACCAGCGCGGCGCCGCCGATCATCATGAGCAGTCGCGGAGACAAACGGCCGAGCGGGCCCAGAGAGCCCAATGCTCCCCCGTTCTGGCGCGTCATCGCACCTTGGCCTACCGCCGGCATATCGACCGTACCGAGCGTGTCGGCGACAGCAACCGAATCGGCTGTCGTTGGCATCCCAAATCTCCTGACTGACTGCGTTGCCGGAGCAACTAAACCCCGAGAAACCTACAAAACGGGCAAAGCTCCGTGGTTGCCATTATCGGCAGGGGGTGCGCAAGCAAATTGCCAAGAAGAGGGCCTTTTCCCGCTCTTTTGGGCGCTTGGGAACGGCTGGCGGGCGGCTACCTTTGCATCACCGTGGCGCCATAGCGGCCCGAAGTTCGCTATTCGCCGGCCAACAGCCGGCGCCACATGCAAGAGACGCAACAAAAGAGGAGTCCTCTTCACATGGATATTACGAACGCCAACTCGGTGGTGTCGCTGATGAACAGCGTGCTGGCCCCGTCGGGCAAGGTCGGCGGGATCGGTAGTGGCCCGGCCGCGGACGGCGACGGCGCCAAAGTCAGCGTCGACTTCGGCTCCGTGCTCAAGTCGTCGCTGGACAGGGTCGACGCCTCGCAGCAGAAGGCCGAGTCCGTCTCACGTAGTTTCGAAATGGGCAACAGCGACGTGGATCTGCACGACGTGATGCTCTCGCTGCAGAAGGCCAACATCGACCTGCAGACTGCCGTGCAGGTGCGCAACAAGTTCGTCTCGGCCTACCAAAGCATCATGAGCATGTCGATCTGACGCCACACGCGCCGGATCTTTATTTTTGTCTGCACCAACTGGCAGCTGCCGTTGGGAGTCCGCATGTCCAAACACGCCAAACACCGCCGCACAGGATCCAACCGGTCCGAGATTGCGTTGGTGGTCATCGCCCGCAATGAGGCCGCCTGCATCGAGCGCTGCCTGCTGAGCGTCAAGCCACATGTCGACCGCATGATCGTGCTCGACACTGGCTCCACCGACGACACCGTGGCGATTGCCCAGGCATGCGGCGCGCAGGTCCACCATTTCACCTGGGTGGACGACTTCTCAGCCGCCCGCAACGCCGCCCTGGCCGCCGCCAACGCCGACTGGAACCTCGTGCTGGACGCGGACGAGTGGATCGCGGGCGGCACGGAAGAGCTGCGCGACGCCTGCACCTTCGGCCCGCTGTTGGGCGTGGTGTGCATCCGCAGCGAGTACGACATCTCGGGGCACGTGGAGCACTCCAACAGCTGGATTGCCCGCCTGCTGCCACGCGGCGTGCGCTACAAGGGCCGCATCCACGAGCAGCCCGTCGCCAGTACGCCCACTGCGGCCAACCTGCAGCGCGTGCGCCTGCCGCTGGTGATCGGCCACGACGGCTACATGAACGCCAAGCTGGACCAGAAACGCGGACGCAATCACGCCCTGCTGCAACAAGAACTGGCAGAGCACCCTGATGACCCGTACGTCCTCTACCAACTCGGCAAAGACTTCGAGATCAACCTGAAAGACCCCGCACAGGCCGCCGCGCATTACCAGCGCGCGCTGACGACGGCGCCCAAGACGGCGCCGTATCGGCACGACCTGTGCATTTGCCTGCTGGCATGTCTGTCCAAATCCAAGCAACTGGACGCGGCCATCACCCTGGCTGGTGAGTGGATGGAAGAGTGGGCGAACTCGCCCGATTACTTCTACATGCTTGGCCACCTGATGTTTGAAGCCGCCGCGCAAGACGCCGCGCAGGCCGAGAAGCAGTGGTTGCCGATGGCGGAGTCCGCTTTTTTGAAGTGCCTGGAGATTGGCGAGCAGCCCAAGCTGGACGCCGCCGTGTTCGGGCGCGGCAGCTTTGCCGCTGCCAAGTATTTGGCGCTGACCTACCGCGCCCAGGCCGACACACTGGCCATCAAGGCCAACCATTTTTCCAATCTCGCCCGGCAGATGCAGGAGAACATCGCATCCGCAGCCACGCCGGTTGCCGCATGAATGGACGCACAAGCAGGCGCATAAGCGAGCACTGAACCATGAAAACAGTCATTCTTGCCGGCGGCCTGGGCACACGCATCAGCGAAGAGTCCCACCTCAAGCCCAAGCCCATGATCGAGATTGGTGGCCGCCCGATCCTGTGGCACATCATGAAGATCTACGCTGCCCACGGCATCAACGATTTCATCATCTGCCTGGGTTACAAGGGCTACGTGATCAAGGAATACTTCGCCAACTACTTCCTGCACATGTCGGACGTGACGTTCGACATGTCCAAGAACGAAGTGACCGTGCACGAGCGCCACGCCGAGCCCTGGCGCATCACACTGGTCGATACTGGCGAGCATTCCATGACCGGCGGGCGCCTAAAGCGTGTTGCCGCGTATCTCGATCCGAACGAGCCCTTCTGCTTTACCTACGGCGATGGTGTGTCCGACGTCGATATCACCAGCAAGATCGCCTTCCACCGCGCGCACGGCAAGATGGCCACCGTGACGGCCGTGCAGCCGCCGGGCCGCTACGGCATGCTCCAACGCGACGGCAACCGTGTGACCGGCTTCACGGAGAAACCGCCGGGTGACGGCGGCACCTGGATCAACGGCGGCTTCTTTGTGTTGAACCCGGCCGTCATCGAATACATCGCAGGCGAAGACACCCACTGGGAAGGCGAGCCGATGAATCGCCTGGCCGAGATGGGCGAGTTGAACACGTTCGAGCACCAGGGCTTCTGGCAGCCGATGGACACGCTGCGCGACAAGAACAGTCTCGAAGCCCTGTGGCAATCGGGGAGTGCACCGTGGAAAAAGTGGTGACGCTCCACCCCGCCGCCTGGGCCGGCAAGCGCGTCTTCCTGACTGGGCACACCGGCTTCAAGGGAAGCTGGCTGGCGCTGTGGCTGCGCCAGCTTGGCGCAGAAGTCTACGGCTACAGCCTGGCACCGGAGACGACGCCGAATCTGTTCACGTCTGCCGACGTGGAATCCGCACTGGCCGGTCATACGCTGGGCGACATCCGTGATGCGGATGCGCTACGCGAGGCGATGATCGCAGCGCGGCCCGATGCGGTCCTCCACCTCGCGGCCCAGCCACTGGTGCGCGCGTCATACAAAGACCCCGTCGCCACCTACGCCACCAACGTGATGGGCACGGTGAACGTGCTGGAAGCCGCGCGCGGCTGCACGAACCTGTCGGCCATCGTGGTGGCCACCACCGACAAGTGCTACGACAACCGCGAGTGGGCCTGGGGCTACCGGGAGACCGACGCGCTGGGCGGCCATGACCCCTACAGCGCCTCCAAGGCCTGCGCCGAACTGGTGGCCGCGAGCTACCGGCGCGCGTTCTTCGCCAACGGCCCGCTGCTGGCTACCGGCCGCGCAGGCAACGTCATTGGCGGTGGCGACTGGTCGGAAGACCGGCTCATTCCCGATGCCGAGCGCGCCATGCGTGCCGGTACGCCGCTGGTCATCCGATCACCGCACGCCACGCGGCCGTGGCAGCACGTGCTGGATTGCCTGCACGGCTATCTGGTGCTCGCGCAACGCTTGCTGGCGGGTGACGCTGCCTGCGCTACCGCCTGGAATTTCGGCCCGGATAGCGCGGCCACGCGCACCGTCGAACAGGTGCTGCAAGGTCTGCAACAACATTGGCCCGCGCTGATCTGGCAGTTGGATGCCAACGCCACCACAGGCAAGCACGAGGCCGGCATGCTGCATCTGGACGCCAGCCAGGCACGCCAGCAACTAGGCTGGCAGACAGCGTGGTCGTTTGAGACCGCGCTGGAGCACACCGCCGCCTGGTACCGCCAACTGCATGACAAGACCGCAGATGCACGCGCGCTGTGTGACCAACAGATCGACCACTTTACCGCCGCCGCATCTGCAGCCACCTCGGTTGCCACATCCGGGAGCGCCGCATGAGCCGCTTCACCATCACGCCGACGCCGCTTGCCGGCGTGGTTGAAATCGACCGAAAAATCATCGGCGACCACCGCGGCTACTTCACCCGCTTCTTCTGCGCAGATGAACTTGCCGATGCCGGCTTCGACAGCCCGGTCGCGCAGATGAACCACTCCTACTCCGCCAAGCGCGGCACAGTGCGTGGGCTGCACTTCCAATACCCGCCGCATGCCGAGATCAAGCTGGTGAGCTGCGTGCGTGGCCGCGTGTTCGACGTGGCCGTCGACCTGCGCGCCGGCTCGCCCACCTTCCTGCAGTGGCATGCCGTGGAACTGTCCGCCGAGCGGCACAACAGCCTGCTGGTGCCCAAGGGGTTTGCCCACGGCTTCCAGACGCTTGAAGACGATTGCGAGCTGCTGTACCTGACCTCGACGCCGTACGCGCAAGCCGCAGAAGACGGCCTCAACCCGAACGACGGCCGGCTGGGCATTGCCTGGCCACTCGCCATGACCGAATGCTCCGACCGGGACCGCGCCCATCCGCCGCTGACCAACGCGTTCACGGGGATTGACCTGCCGGCCCTGCGCAGCCACTGACGCCTGAACCACAGGAACAGCCATGACCCAGAAGATTCTGTATTCCAAGCCGTCAATCACCGAGCTGGAAGTCGAGTACGCCACCGATGCCGCCCGCAACGGCTGGGGCGACCAGTGCTACGCCTATATCAACCGCTTCGAAAAGCAGTTCGCCAAGTTTGTCGGCACGCAGTACGCCATTGCCACGTCGAGCTGCACCGGTGCCATGCACATGGGCCTTGCGGCGCTGGGCATCGGCGCTGGCGACGAGGTGATCCTGGCGGACACCAACTGGATTGCCACCGCCTCGCCCATCACCTACGTGGGCGCCACCCCCGTGTTTGTCGACATCCTGCCCGACACGTGGTGTATGGACCCGGCGCTGGTGGAAGCCGCCATCACGCCGCGCACAAAGGCCATCGTTGCCACGCACCTCTACGGCAACCTGTGCGAGATGGACAAACTGTTGGCGATCAGTCAGCGCCACAACATTCCCGTCATCGAAGATGCGGCGGAAGCGCTCGGCTCACGCTGGGGTCAACATGCCGCGGGCGCGCAAGGCATCTTCGGCACGTTCTCGTTCCACGGCACCAAAACCATGACCACGGGCGAAGGCGGTATGTTCGTCACGAACGACCGTGCGCTGTACGACCGTGTGATGACGCTGAACAACCACGGCCGCGTGCCGGGCGGCAAGCAGTTCTGGTCTGACTTCATTGGCTTCAAGTACCGGATTTCGAATATCCAGGCCGCCATCGGCTGTGCGCAGCTTGAGCGTGTCGATGCGCTGGTCGCACGCAAGCGCGAGATCTTCGCGGCATATGCGCGGCACCTGGGTGGCATCAGCGGCATTGCGCTCAACCCGGAAGCACCCGGCACGCTGAACAGCTACTGGATGCCCACGGTTGTGTTTGACGAGTCGCTGGGCATCACGCGCGACGGGCTGCTGGCAGCGTTCTCGCGCCGTGGCATTGATGCGCGCGTGTTCTTCTACCCGCTCAGCCAGACCGAGCTCTTTGGTAAGCCGGCAGGCAACACGCCCAACAGCTACGCGATTGCGGAGCGCGCCATCAACCTGCCGTCGTATCACGACATGTCGAGCGAGAACATCGAGACCGTGTCGCAGGTGGTGCTCGATCTCGTGCGCGAACATCAGGAGAAGCTGTCATGCCTGGCCTCCTGAGCCCGGAGCAAATCGAGACCTTCCAGCGTGATGGCCTGCTGATCGTGCCCGGGTTCTATGCACCGGCACAAATCGAGCCGATTCAACGCGCCATCTATAACGTGATCGGTCTGATCATCGACAAGTACCGGTTGGACATCGCACGCGTGCCGTTTGCACCGGAGTGCTTTGACGACGGGTATCAGGCGCTGATCCAGGCCAAGCGGGCGCACGGCGGCGAGGTGTACGACGCGGTCAAGCAGATCCCCGCGTTTGTGCGCCTGCTGGCCGACCCGCGCCATGAGCAATTGGTATCGGAACTGCGCCCCAACGCACTGCCCGGCATCGCCGGCGGCGGCTACGGCATTCGCATCGATAACCCACGCGAAGAGAAGTTTCGCGCCAACTGGCATCAGGAGTACCCCGCGCAGCTGCGCAGCCTTGATGGCGTGGTGTTCTGGAGCCCGCTGGTGGAGATCACCCCCGAGATCGGTCCGGTCGAGTTCTGCCCCGGTTCACACCGCGAAGGGCCACTGCCGGTCGTCAGCGCAGACCCAGACAACGCCGGCAAGCAAGGCGCCTACGCGCTCACGCTCAAGGACGAGGCCGACTATCTCGCGCGCTATCCGCATGTATCGCCGCTGACCAAGCCCGGCGATCTGGTGCTGGTCGATTTTCTGGTGCTGCACGCATCGGGCCACAACACCAGCCATCGGTCTCGCTGGTCAATGCAGTTCCGCTATTTCAACTTCCGCGAGCCGACTGGCCGTGCGCACGGTTGGAAAGGCTCGTATGCGAACGGTGTCGACTTCCGCACCATCCACCCTGAACTTTGCGCGGAAAACCCATCATGAGTGCGCAACCATGCAACGTTTGCCAGACACCGCTGGCAGCCCCGATCTACACCGCGGGCCCGCAAAGCTCGCTGTCTTCATTGCAGCGGTCGATGGAGGGCACGCTTGAGGTGTTCTGCTGCGCGGCGTGCGGCCACATCCAGACCGTCGAGCTGTGCGACAACGGCAGCTTCTACGACACCGAGTACGACATCCTCGTCAAGAGCGAGGAGGAAGACCAGATCTATGCGGTCGAGCACGGCGAGAAGATCTTCCGCGCGGACCATCAAGTTGCCCTCTTCCAGCGCAAACTGGCGTTGCCCGAAGGTGCGCGCGTGCTCGACTTCGGCTGCGCGAAGAGCGCCACGATGCGGCGGCTCTTGCAGCAGCGGCCGGACGTCAACGTCCACCTGTTTGACATCAGCGACCGCTATGTCGGTTTCTGGGAGAAATTTGTCAGCCCGGAACGCTGGGCCACGTACACCATCCCGCCGGCATGGCAGGGCTCGTTCGATGTGGTCAGCTCGTTCTTTTCGCTCGAACACATTCCAGACCTGACAACCGCGTTGCGCACGATCCGTAGCCTGCTGCGCGAAGGCGGGCGGCTGTACGCCATCGTGCCGAACACGTTCACGAATACCGCCGACTTCCTGGTGGCGGATCACGTGAACCATTTCACGCGCACATCGCTGCAAACCCTGCTTGCAACCCACGGGTTCGATCTGCTTGACCTCGATGACCACAGCCATCGTGGGGCGTTTGTTGTCACAGCCATGCGCGCCGCAGCACCGGACCGCGCCCTGTTCGCCGTTGAGCCACAGCCGCTGGCAGACACGGTAGCGGCCGCCAACCGACTGGCCCGGTTCTGGCAGCAGGCAGCAAACCATCTGGGCGATTTTGAATCTCGCCACCAGGACGCCCCCGCAGTGATCTATGGCGCAGGCTTCTACGGCACTTACACAGCCAACAATCTGCAGCACCCGCATGCGCTGCGTGCCTTTGTGGATCAGAACCCCTATCTGCAAGGTTCGTCATTGGCGGGCAAGCCGGTGATTGCATTGGCCGACATTCCAGCGGAAGTCGAACTGGTCTATCTGGCCGTCAACCCGGTCATTGCCGATGAGGTCAAACACACCGTGGAGGTGGCGTTTCCCAACCGCTTCCACTACTTCCAATTCCAGCCATGATTGCGCGCGGCAAACTTCTGCTTCGGGAATGGCGCGAGAGCGACATTGCGCAACTGCTGCCGCTGCGCAACGATGTGCCAATGCAGCTCCAGTTGATGACACGCCCTCGGCCCAACTCCGCGGCCAGCGTGCGCGACTGGTTGATCGGAAAATCCAAGCAGAGCGAGGTGGTGCTGTTCGTCATTGCCAGCCAGGCCGATGACAGCGTGCTGGGCTATCTCCAGTTGAACCAAATCGATGCGGTCAACCGGCACGCTTCGCTTGGCATCTGCCTGGCATCGTCAGCCCAGGGCCAAGGCCACGGGCGTGCCGCGTGCGAGGCAGCGTTTTCCTATGCCAGCGAAACACTGTGCCTGCGCAAGATCACGCTGGAAGTGCTGGCCGAGAACACACGCGCCATCGCCCTGTATGAGAAGCTCGATTTCCGGCACGTCGGCACGTTGCATGCGCACTACCTGCAAGACAACCGCTGGCACGACGTTGTTCTCATGGAGCGGATGCTGGCGCCATGAACGTCGTCATTACCCAACCGATGCTGTTCCCCTGGGTCGGTCTGCTTGAGCAGATCATGCTGGCGGACGTGCTCGTCAACTACGCCGACGTGCAGTTCTCCAAGGGCAGCTTCACCAACCGCGTGCAGATCAAGGAGCCTACCGGCATGCGCTGGATGACGGTGCCGCTGGAGAAATTTCACCTGGGCGCGCGCATTGACGAAGTCAAACCTGCCACGAACGTCGACTGGCGCACACAGCATCTGCGCATGCTGGAGCAGGCTTACGAAGCCGCCCCCTATGCCGGCGACATGCTGGCGCTGGTGCGTGCGGTGTACGAGGCTGAGTACGCAAACATGGGCGCACTGGCGTTGGCATCCATGCAGGCGGTGTGCCGCTACCTGGGCATCGAGTTGGACCGCAAGTTTGTCGACGCGCCTGAACTGGGCATCCCTGGCCGCAACAGCGACCGCGTGCTCGCCATCGTGCAAAAGCTGCAAGGCGACACTTACATCACCGGGCATGGCGCCAAGAACTATCTGGCCCACGCTGAATTTGAGCAGCGCGGCATCACCGTTGCCTACATGAATTACGCCATGCGGCCGTATACACAATTGCACGGCGCATTCACCCCCTTCGTCAGCAGCCTCGACCTGATTGCCAATCACGGCCCGGCAGGCAAGCAATACCTGAGCCCACAGACCCTCAACTGGCGCGAATTTACCCATGAATGACATTGAACAATTCCAAGGCGAAGTCCAGCAGAACATCCGCTCGCTGGGGCAGGACAAAGACCTGCAGGCACTGTCGCGCATCTGGCTGCGTGAAGTGACCACGCACAAGTACCACTACAACTTCACGTGGATGGGCGTGCCCATCATCCAGTGCCCGCAAGATGTGCTGGCCATGCAGCAACTGATCTGGGAAGTGAAACCGGACCTGATCATCGAAACCGGCATCGCGCGCGGTGGCTCGATGATCTTCTATGCGTCGATGCTGGAACTGCTGGCGCAGAGCGGTCATGGCGACGGCAAGGTGCTAGGGATCGACATCGACATCCGCCAGCACAACCGCGAGGCGATCGAGGCACACCCGATGGCGCGACGCATCCAGATGCTGCAAGGCTCCAGCATTGATGCGAGCGTCATCGAGCAGGTCAAGCAGATCGCCGCGGGCAAGCAGCGGGTGCTGGTGGCGCTGGACTCCAACCACACCCACGACCACGTATTGGCCGAGCTGCAGGCTTACGCGCCGCTCACCAGCGTGGGCAGCTACTGCGTAGTGTTCGACACCGCCGTCGAAGACATGCCGCAAGCGATGTTCCACGATCGTCCGTGGGGCGTCGGCAACAACCCGAAGACCGCCGTGCATGCCTACCTGCGTGACCATCCGGAATTCGTGATCGACACCGACATCCAGCACAAGCTCCTGATTACCGTCGCACCGGACGGCTATCTGAAGCGCGTTGCCTGACCAGCCGACCCAACGAATAGGCTCCTGAGATGGAACCCACCAAGACGATGCCGGCTGATGCCATCACGCTGAGCATCTGCATCCCGACCTACAACCGGGCACGCTACCTGGAGAATCTGCTCAAGGAGCTGACCGCGCAGATTGGCGGGTTGCGACACAGCTACGAACTCCTGATCGGCGACAACTGCTCAAGCGACACCACCGAACAGGTGGTCGCCGAATATCAGGACAAGCTGAACATCCGGTATTTCCGGCGCCCATCCAACCTGGGGTCCGCCGAGAACATGAACCAGCTCTACCGCAGCGCGCAGGGCAAGTACGTGCTCTACCATGCCGACGACGACCTGCCGATCCTTGCCGAGATCAACAACAATCTCGACATCTTCGAGCGCAACCCCGCTGTGGGTGTCATCTTCGCGCCCTGGCTCATCCACGACCTGGCCGCCCAGCAGGACATCACACCCTTCTACCGGCAGGACGACGACTACCTGATCGAGCAACGCGACTACGCCAAGCTCCTGGCGCTGATCCTGTCGCACCACATCTTCCCGGAGATCTACCTGGCGCGCCGCGAAGTCATCGACAAGCTGTACTACAGCGCGCCCGAGCATGCATTCTGGGCGTTCGCGCACGCGGCGGAAATGCTGGGGTCATACGCGCTCTACTTCAGCAAGACGCCGTTCTACCGGTCAGTCACGCGTTACTTTGCCGATGAGACTCGCACCCAGGCGGGGAGCGAGGAAGTCAAACATGCATGGGACCGGTATCGCGGCGGCCTCGAATACCTGTTCGGCAAGTTCTCACACACTGTGCCCGCCAGCGAACGGCCGGAGTGGCTGAACGCCATCAACCAGTTCGTCCTGGCACGCATGAAGGTGGCGCTGCGCCTGCGCACGCATGAAGGCGGTCACTGGATCGACAACTACTACATCGCTAACCGCGTCCGCGCGCTTGGCGAGGCGTCCGATCTGCCTGCATCGTATGACCTGTACCGCGTCAACGCCGCATTTGAATGCCTGACCAAGCTCGATCCGTTCAAGCCCGAACCGCCCAAGTACGCGACCCTGCGCCGCGCGCCGCTGCAGATTTTCCCGCACGCGCAGGACTTTGCGGGGACCGAGTTCCTGGTGCTCGACGACGATGCGGCCATTCCGCAGCACACCATCGTCGTGACCCCGATTCCGATGGACATTCCGGTGCCGGCCGGTCGCGAAGTCCGCTTCGTGTCGGAACTCGAAACGCTCGCCAAATTTCCCTGAGTTGAACCCAGCATGGATTTCTCCAACGCCAATTCCGTGGTCTCGCTGATGAACAGCGTGCTGGCACCATCCAGCGCGGTCGGCGGCAGCACTGCCAGCGGTAGCGCCACGCAACCCAGTGTCGACTTTGGCTCGGTGCTCAAGTCGTCGCTGGACAAGGTCGATGCCTCGCAACAAAAGGCCGAGTCCATCTCGCGCAGCTTTGAGATGGGCAACAACGACGTCGATCTGCACGACGTGATGCTCTCGCTGCAGAAAGCCAACATCGACATGCAGACCGCCGTGCAGGTGCGCAACAAGCTGGTCTCGGCGTACCAGAGCATCATGAGCATGTCTATCTGACGTCACTCCAATTGCACGGGTTCTTTGGCTGCGTTTGAGCAACCGCAAGCGCGCTGACGGTCACGGCCCCCAACAACGCGACTATTCGCATGCCGTCCGTGGCAATATGGATGCCCCATTGAATACGGTCATGCGCACCGCGCCTGCTCAGGCCAGTGCAGCACGCGCCGCACAGGCGCCAGGACCGTCCCCGGGAGTCTTCCGTGAACGACGTGCTGGCGCTCGATCAGCAGCTCTGTTTTCCTCTGTACGCCGCCGGCCATCTGCTGACGCGTCTGTACCGTCCGCTGCTCGACGAGCTGGATCTGACCTATCCGCAATACCTCGTGATGCTCGCCTGCTGGCAGCAGACACCGTGCGCCGTAGGCGATCTGGGACGCACGCTGTACCTGGATACGGGCACGCTCACACCGTTGCTCAAGCGACTGGAGGAACAGGGCTTGCTCACACGCACGCGCGATCAGGACGACCAGCGCCGCGTTGTCATCGAGCTGACCGAGACTGGCCGCGCCCTGAAGGAGCGCGCGACCAAGGTGCCGCAAGCGCTCACGTGCAAGATTCCGCTTGAGCCCGACGAGATCAGCGCCACGCGCGAAGTGCTGCACAAGCTGCTGAATGCGCTTGCTGCGGCCGATGACCGCGGCTAGCCACACTCACCTGATCGACAGACCAGGCCGCATCCCGAATCTTCATCTTTCCGACACACCGTGCAATCCACTCCCACCAAGCTCGCGCTGGTTGTCATCGCGCGCAATGAAGCCACCTGCATCGAACGCTGCCTGCTCAGCGCCAAACCGTTTGTCGACCGCATGGTGGTGTTGGATACCGGCTCCACTGACGACACCATCGCCATTGCCCAGGCATGCGGCGCGCATGTCAGCCAGATGACTTGGCAGAATGATTTTTCAGCAGCCCGCAACGCCGCGCTGGAAGCCGCCAATGCGGACTGGAACCTCGTCCTGGATGCAGATGAATGGCTGGAAAGCGGTGGTGAACATCTGCGCGCCCTCAGCAACGCCAAACCGGTGCTGGGCATCCTTTGCATCAAGAACGATACCGATGCGGCCGACGCCGCCAGCCAGTTGATTGCATGGCTCCCCCGCCTGCTGCCGCGTGGCGTGCGCTATGTGGGCCGCATCCATGAACAACCGGTGTCTTCACTGCCGGCGCAGCGCCTGTCCATCGTGCTGCGGCACGATGGCTATACCGCCGCCAAGATGCAGAAGAAAGGCGAGCGCAATACGCAACTCCTGCTCGATGAACTCAAGCATCGGCCTGACGATCCTTACGTGCTATTCCAACTCGGCAAGGAAATCGAGCTGCATCAGGAAGACTACGCCCGGGCCACGGACTATTACGCCCGGGCTTTCGCCCTCGCGCCGCAAGACGCACCGTACCGGCGCGGCCTTGCGCTGCGCTATCTGTACAGCCTGGGCAAATCGGATCGACTGGATGAAGCGATGGCCCATGCGGATACCAGCATCCATGCATGGCCGGATTTTCCGGATCTGTGCTTCGCGCTGGGCCTGGTGTTGGTGGATGCGGCGGTCAAACATCCTGAGCACGCCAACACGCAATGGCTGCCGCTGGCGGAGCAGGCATTCTGCCGTTGCCTGGAGATTGGCGATCAGGCGGGGATGGACGGCAGCGTTGTCGGGCGAGGCAGCTTCCTGGCTGCCCAGCAACTCGCTACCGTGTATCAGATGCAGGCCAACGTGCTTGCCCGCAAATCCGAGCAATACCTGGCGCTGTCAAAGCAGATGCAAGGCGCGCCTGCGCCTCGCGAGGGTTGAGAGTGACCCTATCCGTATAGCGGATCAGTAGCGTGCCATGCTGCCGTAGGCGTTGCTGGCAGTGTTGGCACGGCGTGCCGTGTCAATGCGCTTCTGCAGGCGATCCAGGCGCGGATACACCATCGCGCGTACGCGAGCGTCGTCTTCAAGAATGCGCACGAGCAGCGTACGTTTGCGCTCGATGTCATCGCGTGACAGCGTGGGATGCGGCTCAGAACGGCGCAGCGCATCCACATAGGCGGCGCTCTCGCTCTCCAGCGTGCTGACGATCTCCCAGTTGCCCACTTCAGCAGCATTGACCATCTCGGCAGTCAGGCGCGCGATGGCTTCGTAGCAGACGAACAGACTTTCGCTGTCCTTGATCGGGATGTTGCGGTGCATGTTGGCTCCAGTTGGGCCGAATTCAATTCGTAAAAATCGCTTTGCTGCGCGGCCAGCCGCGTCAGCTCACAACACTCAGGTGGTTGCTGGACGCAGCAGCACCCGGCTGGCCAATAGCAAGCCAGGCTTCCTGCAACGACGCCAACAGACCGTCAACCTCGGCAAGCACCGTCAGGTCATTGGTGCCGTTGGCCACCAGCAGACGGCGCAGCATGTAGTCGTACAGACTATTGAGCTGCGCAGCGATTTCGCCACCACGCTGGTGGTCGAGACTGGCCTGCAGGCCCTGGCCGATGATCGAGATGGCCTTGTCAAAGGCACGCAGCTTGGTGGGCAGGTCGCCGCGCTCGATGGAGGCGGCAGCCAGCTTGACAGCGGCGCGTGCACCATCGAACAGCATGGCGATCAGCCGGTGCGGGTTAGCGTCAACCACAGACGTCTCGATACCGACTTGCGCGTAGGCACCGATGGCGCGGCGTGCTGCGTACATGAGAAAGGTCCTCGCTGTGTGATCTTGTTATGGGTGTTGCTTCAATCCGGACTTAGTTGCTCTTGGTCTGGTTCGCAATCGCCGCGAGCTGCGTGGTCAGGTAGGTACTGGTATTCGTCATGCTGGCCACCGCCGCAGACAACGCGTTGAACTGCGTGTAGTACAGGGCCTGCTTGTTGCTCAACTGCAGTTGCATGTTGCTGATCTGGCTGGCGAGCGAGGTGAGCGAACTGTTGATCGAGTCCGTCTCGTTCTGCACCATGCCGTTGGTCGACAGCAGGTTGGTCATGACGGTGTTGAGCTGTGCGGCATAGCCACGCTGCACTGTCACCGTGCCGCGGTTGCCCAGCGCACCGCCGGTCACCTGCACGGTCAGGCCATCGACGGCCGTGCCGGTCGCGCCATACAGGTTCTGGCCCGAACCCGTGGCCGCCACCCCGTTGATGGTGCCCTGCACGTCCTGGCCAACCACTGCAGTGGGGCTGCCACCCAGCAGCGACGCAGCGCCATTGCCCGATACCGACACTGACGAGATCGAACCGAACTGGCTGTCGGCAATGCTCAGCACGCCACCAGCATTGGCCGACACCGATGCGGTGATCTTGGCGTTCTGCAGGCTCGACGATGCGTTGATCTGGCTCTGGACCTGTGCGGCCAGGCCCGCAGCGCTGTAGCTGCCCGCCGGTATGGTCACGTTGACGGCGATACCGCTGATGTTGAACGCCAGCGTGTCGTTGCTGCCCGCCGTGATGGTCGTATTGGCAGCGGCCGAACCCGTAATCGAGCCCTGCTTGGCCAGTTGCGAGACGCTGACGGCATAGCTGCCCGACTGCGTGGTGCTCGAGAAGGTTGGTACGTTGACCAGCGAATCCGTGGCCGTGCCGGTGCCCGCAAACAGGCCGGCGACCTGGCTGGGCGATGCGGCAATGGCGGCCGACAGCGTGCTGTTGTTGATCGCCAGCGTGCCGTCCGAATTCATCGTCACACCAACGCTGCCCAGCGACTGGTAGTTGCCATTGCCGACGGCCTGGCCCAGCACGTCGGTAATCTGGTTGATGAGCGTCTTGGTGCTCACATCGCCAGCCAGCGGACCGTTGTTGGCCTTGTTGCTGGTGTCGATATTGGTGAGCGTGTTCAGTTGCGTGCGCAGCGCGTTGTAGCCATTCACGAAATTGGTGACGGCGGTGGTGGTGGCGGTCGGGTCGTTGGCCACCGTCACGGTGGTGCTGCCCGTCTTGGCCAGCGTGAACGACGTGCCATCCACCACGTTGGACAACGTGTTGGTCGGGCTTTGCACCGCAATACCGTTGACCGTGGCCAGGGCGTTCTGGCCCGTGGTCACCTCGTTCAGGTTCTGCGTGCCGGCCGGATCTTGCGAGAGCAGCGATTGCAGCGTCGAGTCGCCCGACACGGAAATCTTCATCTCCGAGTTGGAGCCACCCGCCGTGGAGGTCAGCACCAGGCGGTACGGGTTGCCGCTGCCATCATCCACGATGCTGGCCGAGACGCCCAGGTTGGCCGAGTTGATGGCATCACGAATGCCGGCCAGCGTGTTGCTGGACGAGTTGATCGTGATCGAACCGCCCGGCAGGCTGCCGTTCTGTGTGAACGTGGCGCCGGTGTACTTGCCGTTGGAAAGGCTGCCGCCCGACACGGAGCCGAACGAGAACGAAATCGTGGTGGACGACCCGCTGCCAATGGCTGCCGTAGTGGACGTCTGCCCTTGGGCGGCCAGCACTTGCGACTGCGCAAGCTGCGTCACATTCACAGCGTACGAGCTGGCCGGCGCCGAACCGGAAACCGACGCGCTCAGCACCGATGCGTCGTAGCCGCTCGCCTTCATGGCGCTGTAGTTCGACAGGCTGGTCAGGTTCGACAGTGCAGTCTGGAAGGTCGACAGCGAACTCTTGAGCGTACCCACGGCCGAGAGCTGCGTCTGGTACGAGCTCTGCTGGGTCTGCAACTGAGTCAGCGGCTGGCTTTCCACGCTCATCAGGCTGGTGACCAGCGAGTTGACGTCGATGCTCGTCCCGATACCGGGAATCGAGATCGGCGGTACGTAGTTGCTGGTGGTGGAAGAGGTCGTGGTGGTCGCCATGATCGAATCTGGTGAACGTCTGCGTCGGCGGAAGTCTCTCTTCTCAACGGCAGTGCCTGCCACTTCTTTAGGGCATGGCGCCCATACGCCGCCCCTGATAAAGGGGGGTATCGATCAACAAAAGAAAAGGCCGGCGCCCCGAAGAGCGCCGGCCTTTACCGACTCCTGCGCCCAGCCGCCTGTACCAGACAGGCCGGGCCAGCATCAGCCTGCTATTAGCCCTTCAGCAGGTTCAGAATGCTGTTCGGTGCCGAGTTGGCTTGCGCCAGCATGGCCGTACCCGCTTGCTGCAGGATGTTCTGGCGGGTCATGTTCGACGTTTCCGACGCGTAGTCCGTATCGATCATGGTCGACTTGGCAGCCGACAGCGCGGTGTTCGACGAGGTCAGCGTGTTGATGGTCGAGCTCAGACCGCTTTGTTGTGCACCCAGGCTTGCGCGAGCTGCCTTCAGGTTGGTCAGGTCGGTGGCAATGGCAGCTTGGGCTGCCGTGGCGTTGGCAGCGCTGGTCACGCTCGTACCGGTCAGCGTACCGAAGGACGACAGGTTGGCGTTGGTAACCGTAGCAACGTCCGTGGTCGAGCTTTGGCCGTACTGGAACGCCGTCGAGGTCACCGAACCATCGAACAGTTTGGCGCCGTTGTAGTTGGCGTTGGTTTCGATGTTCTTGTTGGCCGTGGCCAGCTGTTGGTATTCCTTGTCCAGGTTGGCCTGGTCGGTGGTCGACAGACCGCCGTTGTTGGCTTCCACTGCCAGCTGGTTCATACGCTGCAGGTTGTTTTCAACCTGGCCCAGGTACGAGTCGGCCGTTTGCAGATACGACTGTGCGTTGTTGGCGTTCTGGATACCCTGGGTTTGGGCGTTCAGCGTGGTGGTCAGGCTGGAGGCCACAGCGTAAGCAGCGGCATCGTCCTTGGCGCTGTTCACGCGCAGGCCGGTCGACAGGCGTTGCAGCGACGTTTGCAGAGCGTTCTGCGATTGCGACAGAGCTTGCTGCGTTTGCAGGGACGAGATGTTGGTATTAAGGCTGAGGGACATGACGGCTCCTAAGTTTCCCGATGGCGTTGTTGCCCGTTTGATTGCTCGTTCCGGCTAGGCCGGGCAACGTGACCTGCAACTTGAAGGGGATCAGGTCTGCGTTGTACTCAGGTTATCGGTGGCCCCGGCAGAAAGTTTAGGGGCAACTTGACAAATTTGTGCGCGAGCGGCGGTTTGGCTCCGGCGGCACCCCCTACTTCCGCCCCCCACCAAAAGAGGCGCCGGGCCGTCTTCTTGGCAGATACGTGCTCGGCTATACTCGATCGACCAGTTCAGAGGCGCCCGCATCCCTATATAGAGAGCGCCATCGCACAGATGGGGAGTTGCAGGCCCGCCGGACCAGCCCAAAACCTGCCGGCGGTTAGAAGAGCTCAAGTCGAGCCCGTTTGACCGCAACGCCCACCATGCTCAACGTTCTGATTGTCGAACCGCACGATATTGCCCGTGCAGGCTTGCGCCAGATCCTCAAGGATTCACGCCTGGCCCGGCAGATCGAGGCCGTACCCGACCTGCACAACGCCAACCAAGACCTGCTTGCCGAACGCGAGTGGGACGTCATGCTGTTCTCGGTGGAATCTGCCACCGGTGACGAATTCCTGACCATCAAGGCCGTCCGCCAGCAGCATGCGCGCCTGGCCGTGCTGGCGCTGGGCCGCCACCCCGAGGCGCTGCTGGCCGTGCGCGCACTCAAGGCCGGCGCATCCGGTTATCTGCCGATGGACGCCACCCAGCCGCAGTTGCTGGCGGCCGTCAACGCCATCTCCAAGGGTAAGAAATACCTGCCGTCCGACCTGGTGGAAGTGCTGGCCGACAATCTGAACGTCGACTGGGACAAGCCCCGCCACGACATCCTGTCCGACCGGGAATTCCAGACCCTGCGCATGCTTGGCTCCGGCCGCACACTGAGTGAGATTGCCGAGGCGCTGCAGATCAGCGCCAAGACGGTCAGCGTGTATCGGGGGCGGGTGCTCACGAAGATGAGGCTGCGCAACAACGCCGAGGTGACCATGTACGTGGTCAGCAACGGGTTGCAGCTATAGGGCGTCCCGCAAAGCTACTGCGCCGTCCGATCTTGACCCTGCGATGCTCGCCGTACGCGTGTACGGCTGCGCTTCTCGTGTCAACCTCGGGCGGCTCGCTACGCTTTTCAGGACACCCTGAAAAGACTCGAAATCACAGGAGACGTGGCTCGCGCAACCCATAGCGACGCACGTTCTCGCGCACCAGATCCTGCACGGCAGATGGCTCCAGCGGCCGTGTAAGCAGGTAGCCCTGATACTCATCGCAGCCAATTTCGCGCAGGAATTCGAGCTGCCCGGTGGTCTCCACACCTTCAGCCACGGTCTTCATGCCCATCGCTTGCGCCATCATGATGATGGCCCGCGTGATGGCGGCGCGCTCGGCCACGTGCGGCAAGTCCTGCACGAACGAGCGGTCGATCTTGAGCGTGTCGATCGGGAAGCGGTGCAGATACGAAAGCGATGAGTATCCAGTGCCGAAATCGTCCAGCGCCAGCGACACCCCCATCGCGCGCAGCTCGGTCAGCAGCGCATGTAGCGACGGATCATCGCGGATCAGGATGCCCTCGGTCATCTCCAACTCAACCGCGTCCCCTGGCAAGCCGCTGGTGGACAGCGCCCCACGCACCATGGCACTGAGCTGCCCCGAACTGAATGCTTGCCCTGACAGGTTGATCGACATGCGCAGTTGCGGCAGCCCGATGCGGCGCCAGCGCGCAAGCTGATCGCAAGCGGCGCGCAGGATCCAGCGGTCGATCTCGACGATCAGGCCGGTCTCTTCCGCGTCTTGAATGAACTGGCCGGGCATCATGCGGCCGAAATCTGCCGAGTTCCAGCGGATGAGCGCCTCGACGCTGACGATGCGGCCGCTCTTCACGTCCACGCGCGGCTGGTAATCGGCGTAGAACTCGTTGCGGTCGCTGGCGCGGCGCAGGCCCGATTCAATGCGGAAACGGCGCGAAACGCGGTCGTCCAGATCGCTGGTGAAGGTCTGGAAGTTGTTGCGGCCGCGCTCCTTGGCCAGGTACATGGCCGCGTCGGCCTTGCGCAGCAGGGTGTTGGGGTCGTCGCCGTCGTGGGGTGCCACGGCAATGCCGATCGACACCCCCAGGAACAGCTCCTGCCCGTCGATATGGAACGGCGCGCTGATGGCCGAGAGAATGCGCTCGGCGACCCGGCGCGTACCCAGGGCATCGAGCGATTCGAGCATGACGACAAATTCGTCGCCGCCCAGGCGGGCCACGGTATCGGCCTCACGCGCGCAGGCTTGCAGGCGGGCGGCCACTTCGCGCAGCAGCATGTCGCCAAACTGGTGGCCCAGCGTGTCGTTGACGTTCTTGAAACGGTCGAGATCCAGGAACATGACCGACACGCGCGTACGGTTGCGGCGCGCGATGGCCAGCGCATGCTCCAGTCGGTCTTCCAGCGCGGAGCGGTTCAGCAGGCCGGTGAGCGTATCGTGCGTGGCCAGATGCCGGATACGCTGCTGCGCTTCGCGGATCTGCGTGATGTCGACCAGCGACACCAGCACGGAGTACGGCGGCGTGCCCGCATTGGACCCGGCCGCGGGCACGGCGGTCATCGAATGGCCGCCCTCGGTGTACAGCGGCGTCCAGTTGCTCGACACCCAAACGGTGCGGCCGTCCTGGCAGTGCAGCCCAAAGATCTGGTTCAACTGCGGCAGGCCCTCGGCCATCACGTCACGGTCGGGCCAGTCGGCGTCGTGGATGGTGGTCTCAAACTCGTCCACGGCTGACAACACGACCTGTGCCAACGTGCGGCCGATCAACTCGGCCACCGGCACGCCCAGCAGGCGCGCTGCGCTGGGGTTGGCGTAGGTCACGCGTCGCAGGCCATCGCACACCAGAATGCCCTCTGTCAGCGCGTTGACCATCGACAGCAGGTCGAGCTTCGGGCAAAAGCCCGGCGGCTCGCCGCGTGCCGGACAGTCAGCCGGCAGCCCGTCGGCATCGACGGGACCAAAGGCAACATGGGTGGGCATGGACAAGGAATTCAAGACGGCTTCCGGCAGGACGTTGTGCGGCGCCGGAAACCTGCCCGACGCCCTTTGCAGAACTACAACGGCACGCACCGGCAAATCTTTCGGGCAGACATCACTTTTACGCAGCGGTTTGCGCGCCGGGAGATGAGGAAGGCGCATGGGGACGAGATACGCCGCATAAAAGTGATGTATAAACAACTTTATGGCAACTCAATTCCCCCAGCGCTTTGCCGCAAACCCCCGAGATAGACGGGATTGACCGCGTTTCTTGCCGGAATGAGCTGGACAGAGGTGAGGAAGAATGCCATCCGAGAACCCGACTCTGGAATTTCCGAATTTCGAGCCGGACAGGTCTTCCCCCCGATCGTTGTCCCATTAGCTCCGAGTGATCCCCATGGCCGAAGCCGCTGCCGCCACTACTGCCCCCGCCCCTGCTGCCAAGGGCGGCTCCACCAAGCTGCTGCTGATCATCCTGATCGTGCTCCTGCTCGTCGGCATGGGCGGTGCCGCCGCCTGGTTCTTCCTGGGAGGCGGCAATCACGCTGCATCCCCTGCCGCACCGGCCAAGCCCAAAGAGCCGGTGTTCGTGCCAATGGATACCCTGACCGTCAACCTGAAGCCCGAGGAAGGCAACGATCGCTATCTGCAGATCGGCATCACCTTCAAGAGCTTCGACAAGCACGCTGAAGAAGGCATCAAGACCTACACGCCCGAACTGCGCAGCCGGATCCTGACGCTGCTGGCCAGCAAGTCGCCCACTGAGTTGTATCCGGCAGAGGGCAAGGCCGCACTGGCCAAGGAAATCGTCGAACAATGCGAGCAGGTGTTCACGGCTGTCGGCAAGGAATCGCCGGTGGCGGACGTCCTGTTCACCAACTTCGTGATCCAGTGACATGCTCAAGGAAGAGTTTCTTTCCCAGGAGGAGATCGATGCGCTCCTCAAGGGCGTCACCAACGAGGTCGACGAGGAACCTGTCGCGGCCGACCCGTCTGGTGTACGCACCTACAACCTGGGCTCTCAGGAGCGCATCGTCCGTGGGCGCATGCCCACGCTGGAAATCATCAACGAGCGGTTTGCGCGCAACTGGCGCCTGGGGTTGTTCAACTTCATGCGCCGCAACGCGGAGATCTCCGTTGGTCCGGTAAAGGTCCAGAAGTACAGCGAGTTCATCCGCAACCTGGTCGTGCCGGCTGCCATCAACCTCGTGCATGTCAAGCCGCTGCGCGGCACGGCGCTGTTCGTGTTCGACCCCAACCTGATCTTCCTGGTGGTCGACAACCTGTTCGGTGGCGACGGGCGCTTTCACATGCGTGTGGAAGGCCGTGACTTTACCGATGTGGAGCAGCGCATCATCCAGCGCATGCTGCAACTCATGTTCGACCACTATGCCAAGGCCTGGCAGCCGATCTACCCGATCGAGTTCGAACAGCTGCGCATGGAAATGCACACCGAGTTCGCCAACGTCGCCACGCCCAACGAGGTGGTGGTGACGACCAGCTTCAGCGTGGAGCTGGGCAGCAACGGCGGCGACGTGCACATCTGCATGCCCTACACGATGATCGAGCCGATCCGCGACCGGCTCACCTCCGCCATCCAGGGCGAGGCGCTGGAAGTGGACAAGCGCTGGGTGCGGCTGCTCTCGCAGCAGGTGCAGACCGCCGAGGTGGAACTGATTGCCGACTTGACCACCGCCCGCGTGCAGTTTTCCGACCTCCTGAACATGAAGGTGGGCGATGTCTTGCCGGTTGAGCTGGACGAATCCGTGACCGCCAAGGTGGACGGCGTGCCCGTCATGGAATGCAGCTACGGCACCTTCAACGGTCAATACGCCCTGCGGGTCAACCGCATGCTGAATATGAGCGGCAGTGAATCTGCCATGGAGTCTGAAGATGACAACTGAACCGACCATGAACCCCGAGACCAGCGCCGACGACACCGATGTCGAGATGACGATGGAAGAGGCCATGGCCCTGGAGGCCGCACAGCGCGCTGCAGCCAATCCGCCCGCAGCCACACCAGCCTCCGATTCGGTGTTCAAGCCGCTGGTTGTCGATAGCCCCAGTGCGGCCGGCAACACGCGTAACGACATCGACATGATCCTGGACATCCCCGTGCAGTTGACGGTGGAGCTGGGCCGCACCAAGGTGCCCATCAAGAACCTGCTGCAACTGGCACAGGGCTCGGTGGTGGAGCTGGACGCACTGGCCGGTGAGCCGATGGACGTGCTGGTGAACGGTTACCTGATCGCCCAGGGCGAAGTGGTGGTCGTGAACGAGAAGTTCGGTATCCGCCTGACCGACATCATCACGCCGTCCGAACGTATCCGTAAGTTGAACCGCTGAGTTGAACGGCTAAGCCGTCGCACCCTGCGCAACCACTGCTCCCCCCGGGCAAGGTGTTGAAATGAACCATGCAGTTGATTGGGCCCGCACCTTGGGCGGCCTGTTTGTCGTATTGGCCATGATCGTGGCAGCCGGCTGGCTGCTGCGCAGGCTGCAACAGCGCGCGGGCATGGGCCCTGGGCGCCGCAGCCAGGTCGTCTCGGTCGTGGCGCAGCAGATGCTGGGCGCCCGCGAGAAAGTCGTAGTGGTGGAAGTGGATGGCACGTGGCTGGTGCTGGGCGTTACCCAGCACAACGTGCAGACACTGCACACGCTGCCACGGCCCATTGAGCCCGCCACGCCCGCCGAGCCGAATGCCAACTCCGGTGATGGCGCCAATACCAAACCCCCTTCCTTTGCGGATGCACTGGCTGTCCAGGTCAAGCGCCACCTGACGGGGAAGTCGGAATGAACATGCGTGCTGTTCTTCGTTACCTCGCTGCGCTGGCCTTGCTGTGTGCCACGCCCGCCGTGTTTGCGCAGGCGCAACCGGGCCTACCGCTGCTCTCGGGCGCTACTGGTGGGCAGAGCTACACGCTGCCGGTGCAGACGCTGATCTTCCTCACGTCGCTGGGCTTCCTGCCGGCCATCATCCTGATGATGAGCAGCTTCACGCGCATCGTCATCGTGCTGTCGTTGCTGCGCCATGCGCTGGGCACACAAACCACGCCGCCCAACCAGGTGCTGATTGGGCTGGCACTGTTTCTCACGTTCTTCGTCATGTCGCCAGTGCTCGACAAGGTGTACACCGACGCCTACGTGCCGCTGCGCGACAACAAGATCACCGTAGAACAAGCCATGGACACGGCCGCCACGCCGCTGCGCCAGTTCATGCTCAAGCAGACGCGCGAGCCGGACCTCGCCCTGTTCGTCAAGATGGGCAACATGCCCCCCATTGCCAGCCCGGAGCAGACGCCCATGCGCGCGCTCATTCCCGCCTTTGTCACCAGCGAGCTGAAGAGCGCGTTCCAGATCGGGTTTGCCATCTTCATCCCGTTCCTGGTGATCGACATCGTGGTAGCGGCCGTGCTGATGTCGATGGGGATGATGATGGTCACGCCGTCGATCTTCTCGCTGCCGTTCAAGATCATGCTGTTCGTGCTGGTGGATGGCTGGCACCTGTTGCTGGGCTCGCTGGCCCAGAGCTTTGTGCAATAAGGAGCCGCCATGACACCCGAATACGTATTGGATATGGCGCGCCAGGCGATGCAGGTCGCCATGATGGTGGGCGCGCCCATGCTGTTGGTGTCGCTCGTGGTCGGCCTGCTGATGGCGGTGTTCCAGGCTGCCACACAGCTGAACGAGCAATCGCTGTCGTTCATTCCCAAGCTGGTGGCCGTGGCCGCCACCATGATCCTGGCCGGCCCCTGGCTCGTGAGCGTGATCGTCGATTACACGCGCGATCTGCTCACCAATATCCCCAACTACGTGAATTGACGTAGTCGACTCGCAGCCACCAAACACACCACCCCGCCGCCATGATCCAGTTCACCGCCAGCCAGCTCAACGGTTGGATCGCCATGTACTGGTGGCCGCTCGTGCGCATTCTGGCGTTCATTGCGATTGCGCCGCCGTTTGCCAACACAGAAGTGCCGATGTCGATCAAGGTGGCGTTCGGCGTCATTCTCACGGTGGCACTGGCACCGATCCTGCCAGTGCCGCCTGGCGTGTCCGTGGGCTCATACGAGGGACTGTGGATCACCCTGCTGCAAGTGGCGATCGGGCTGTCGCTCGGGTTTTGTGTGCAGCTCGTGTTCAGCGCCATCAGCGGTGCGGGCGAGGTGATGTCGATACAGATGGGCCTGGGCTTTGCCACGCTGGTCGACCCGACACAAACCGAAAGCAGCATGCTGCTCGGCCGCTTTCTCAACCTCACGGCCATCACCGCCTTCATTGCCGGCGACGGGCACCTTGTGCTGCTGCACGCCCTGTTCGACAGCTTTACCGCGCTGCCCATCTCGGCTGCGCCGCTGGCCAACCCCGGCTGGCAGGCACTGGCCGAAGGCGGCACCATCGCCTTCGCACTGGCCGTGCGCGTCGCCCTGCCGATCATCGCCATCATGATGATCGTCAACCTGGGCTTTGCCGTGCTGGCACGCACCGCGCAGGCGCTCAACCCGTTTGCGGTGGGCATTTCCGCCACGCTGGTGGTGGGGCTGATGTTGGTTATGGTGATGATGACTTCGCTCGCACCGGTGGTGGAGCGGTCGGTCATGGATGCGCTGGAGTTGAGTGGGCGGGCGTTTACTCAGTTTGGGACAAACGGGGCGTTGTCTCGTTGATCGATCTGGCTCGCGGTGACTACTGACTCCGATACGCCGAACAACGCCTCACAGGCACCCACTCAACCCCGAGTCCATTGCGGGTTCGCGCAGTTCGCCCTGCATGTGTTGGCCTTCGGGCTCATCATCAACATCACGATGGCGGTGATGACGGGAGTCTCGGCAGCAGCGGCTGACAACGCGAAGCTCCTTGCTCTCGTTTCCGGCTTTGCAAGTGCCCTGCTGGCGTGGGGCTTTGTGGTGCTCGCGCAGCGATTGCCCTTTGGACACCGACCTCGGCACATCGCCATCGCTGTGTTTTCGATCGTCCTCTTGCTGAGTCTGCTGAGCGCCAAGACAGCGATTGCTGTCATACAGCCATTTCACCTACAGGAAATGGTGCAGGCGTTGGTCCACATACCAGCCATCTTGCTGTCGGCGGGCAGCCTGATCTGCCTGCTGACACGTAGCCGCTCGTAGTCGCCTCACGTTTCGCCATCGGTTGGCCTATTTGGACAGGGCTGCCGGTCACAATCCAATCCGCGCCGACTGCTCAGCCGCGCCCTAGCCGGAACGATGGGAAGCCTCCGGGCACAGGGTGTTAGTCTTGCGCAATTGCACAGCTACGCCGGTGGCCAGCCTCTAGCCCAAGCGATCGTCGAATCGCACCCGCCCACCGGTTTTCAAGCATCCAAAGAAGGGAGTCTCACCACATGAGCCGCCGTGTTCTCGTGACGGGCGCAAGCCGTGGCATTGGCCGCGCAATCGCATACCAACTGGCGTCTGACGGGTTCGACGTTTCGGTCCACTGCCGTAGCGGCCGCAAAGAGGCCGAGGCCATCGTTACCGACATCCAAACCCAGGGCGGTGCCGCCCACGTCCTGCAATTCGACGTGCGTGACCGCACGGCCTGCCGTACGCAACTCGAAGCCGATGTGGATGCACACGGCGCCTACTACGGCATCGTCCTGTGCGCGGGCGTCACGCGCGACGCGGCCTTCCCTGCCCTGACAGACGAAGACTGGGACATCGTGCTGGAGACGGGCCTGGACGGTTTCTACAACGTCGTGCACCCGCTCACCATGCCGATGGTGCGAGCACGCCAGGGCGGGCGCATCGTCACCATTGCCTCCGTCTCGGGCGTGATGGGCAACCGCGGGCAGGTCAACTACAGCGCGGCCAAGGCGGGGTTGATTGGCGCGACGAAGGCGCTGGCGGTGGAGTTGGCCTCGCGCCGCATCACCGTCAACTGCGTGGCACCGGGGCTGATCGAAACCGAGATGCTGGCGCACATGGAGCACCTGGACCAGGCGCTGGAAGCGGTGCCGATGAACCGCGTCGGGCAACCGGCAGAGGTGGCTGCGGTAGTAGGCTTTCTGATGTCGGATGCGGCGTCGTATGTCACGCGGCAGGTGATTGGCGTCAACGGCGGCATGATCTGATGAAGCGCAAGAAGACGCCCGCAGCGCCGACGCTCACGACAGAACCCGTCCTCAAACGCAATCTCGCCCGCCGGCTGGCGAGCCGCTTTGCCCTGCGTCTGCACGTGGTGTTGATCGTGCTGTGGTCGCTGGCATGGGGTGTGACCTGCAACAAGCTGCTGCAATTGACGGGACTGGACTCGCCGCCGTGGCGCTACAGCATCGCCACCGTGACCGCATGGCTGGCAATGCTCGTTGCCTTCAAGCTGTGGCTGGCTTATGCGGGATTCACGCAGCGTCGCAAACAGCAAAGCGCACGAGGCTGGCAGAGCGATTCGATTGCCGATGCAGCCGCAGATGCGATCGACTTTGGCTCCGGTCTCCCCATGCCACGCCTTGGCGGCAACATCGGGCGTGCGGCCGCGCAGCTTGGCCCCATTGGTGGGCAGGGCGGTATATTTGGCGGTGGCGGCGCCTCGGCCGATTTTGAACCGCTGGCCGATGCAGCCGATTCATCTCTGCTGGGTGAAGCCGGCAGCGGCGTGGCAGACAGCCTGTCTTCGGCAGATGAGGCGCTACCGCTGGTCTTGGTGATTGCTGTGGTGGTGGCCGCTGTGACAGCGTGCCTTGGCGTGGTGACGTACTTCTACACGCAAGGGCCGATGCTGCTGTCGGAAGCCGCGTTCGAGGTGCTGCTGGCAGGAGGCTTGATCCGCACCGCGCGCCGCGCCGATCAGGCCGACTGGCTGCGCACGGTGGTGGTCAGGACTGCGGTGCCGTGGCTGATCGTGCTGGGCTGCGCGATCGCCATTGGCCTGGTGCTGCGCTGAGCAAACCGCTACCGCCTGCGTGCAAGCAGATCGTCCACGATGGGCACGACAGCCAGCAGCATCAGAATGGATGCGAGCGGGATGGTGGTGGCATAACCCACGTGCTTGAAACCCAGCGCCCCCGCCACGCCACCCACGAAGAACATCCCCAGCAGGGAAACCAACAAGCGCAGCTTGGGCAGGTTGGCAACCACGGCCGGCAGATTGCGGTGCCCGTGGTTCCAGTACAGCGCCTTGCCGACCTCGATGCCGATATCGGTGGCCAGACCAGTCACATGGGTGGTGCGGATCTCCGCCTTCGATATCTTGGTGATGATGGCGTTCTGCAGCCCCATCAAGAAGCACAGCAGCGCTACGGTGGCCGGCACGAACACGACGCGGTATTGCCCGAGCGACGTGCCCATCAGCCCGAAGAGCAGCAGCAGCGCGGCCTCCAGCATGAGGGGCAGCGCAAACTCGCTTTGCGTGCTGCGCCGGCGGCCCCAGTTGACGAGTACCGCCGTACAGGCTGCTCCGCACAGAAACGCCAGCAGCGAGGCAAAGCCCGCCAGCACGAGCACCACGTCGCCCAGCACAAGGTCATCGGCCATTGCCGAGACAATGCCGGACATGTGCGACGTGTACTGTTTGACGGCGAGAAAACCGCCTGCGTTGGCGGCGCCGGCCACGAAAGCCAGCGATTGCCCCAGCCGGCGGTTGGCGTCTTCCGTGCGTTCGGGGCTGGTCAGGCGGCGGAGATATTGAATGGGCATGACCAGTCCTGACGGTAGGCGAGCCGACATGATACGCCGCGCCCCCTGACCGCCTCTGGTCAGCCGATCAAGGATTGAAGTACTGGAACAGCGACATGCCCTGCATGGCCGTAAACGTCTTCTGCGCGGCCTGCAACGACACCTGCTGCTGGGCAAACTGCGAAATGGCGGTGGTGTAGTCCACCGACTGCAGCTTGGAGATCTGCTCCTTCAACTGCTCGCCGTAGCTCGAGCCGCTGCTGTTGAGCGTGGTGATCTGCGCCTGCTGCGTGCCCACGGTCACCTGCGCCTGCAGGGCGACCTGGTAAGCGTTGTCGAGGTTGCCCTGCGCCGTCTGCACGGCCTTCTGCAGGTTGGCAACATCGGTGGCCTGGGTGGCCGGATTGATCGGGGTGGACAGTGCCGTGATCAGGTTTTCGTACGTCTTGAAGATGCTTTGATTGGCGCTCGGGTTGGCCGGGTCCGTATTGGCAATGCGCACGAACACCGAGTCACCCGACACCGAGTTCGGCATCGATACGTTCTGAGAGACCTGCACCGTGGGCGGCTGTCCGCTGCCGACGTACTGCACGGTGCCACCCGAATTGACGAACGGGTCGGTCGTGCCGTTAGCGCCACCGAACAGTGCCACGCCTGAGGCATCGCGCTGGTTGGCGGTGGCGAGCAACTGCTGATACTGCTGCTTGACCTGTGCCAGCACACCAATGCGCTGCGAATCCGTCATCAGCGAGGTATTGGCCGACACCAGGCTCTGCTTGCCCTGCTGCAGCGTGGTCGCCAGGTTGGTGAGCGCTGACGACACGTTGGTCAGGCGTGCATCGGTGGCGTCGCGGTTGGCCTGGTATTGATCATTGGCGTCCTGCGTCTGCTGCAGCTGCGACATCTGGCCGAACGCGCTCGGGTTGTCACCCGCGCTGGTGAGCGCAATGCCGCTCGCAATCTGCTGCTGCAGCGTCATCAGGTTCGACTGCGTGTTCTGCATGGAAGCAGTGGATGCAGCAAAGAATTGGGCGGTACTGACTCGCATGATCGGTCCGGACGAAGGGCTTTAGGACGTTATCGACAAATGGGGCGGATTCTTCAGCCGCCCGGTCAGCCGCCGGCAATCGACAGCAAGGAATCAAACAGCGTATTGGCCGTCTGCATCACCTTGGCCGATGCCTGGTAGGCCTGCTGATACTTCATCAGGTTCATTGCCTCGTCATCCAGGCTCACGCCCGACACAGACGACTGCTGCTGCTGCGAGCTTGCCAGCAGCGCCTTCTGCGAGGTCAGGTTGCTGCTGGCCGTGTTGGCCTGTACGCCCACCTTGGTGACGAGGTTGTTCCACGACGAGCCGATCGAGGTGGTGCCGCCGTCGAGCAGCGTGGCATTGCGCAGCTTGGCCAGCGCGCTGGCGTTGCCGCCGTCGGTGCTGTTGGCGGTGTTGGCCGAGACGGCAAACGTGTCGTTGTTGGCCGGTGTGCCCGACAACGTCAGCTGCACGCCATTGAACGAGTACGTCGCACCCTGCGTGTACGGCGCAGTGCCGCCGCTGTATGTCGTGTTGGTGCCGTTGACGTTGACCGTCACGCTGCCCGGGAAACCCGAGAGCGAGCCACCCACCGCCGAGCTGTACGTCAGGTTGACCGGCGACGTGAGCGGCGCGCCGGCGTACGTGCTGTCCACACCAATGGACGACACCGTAGCGCTGCCCGTGTTGTTGCTGCCCTGGTTGAGCACTACCGGCGTGGCGGCCGCCACGTTGTGATAGTCGGTGGTGAGCGTCTGCATGCTCGATGCCGCATTGGCGGTCGGGCGCACCAGGAACGAATCCCCACTGTTCATGGTGCCCGACAGGTTCATCGTGACGCCATCAATGGTGGTCGGCCAGCTCGTCACCGTCACGGAAGCAGAGCCATCCGGGTAGTGCGAAACGGTGTAGGCGCCGCCCTGGTACTTGATCTGGTAGTCGTAACCTTGGCCCGCATTGGCGTTGGTGATGCTGGCCGTGACGGTAGCGCTGCCGGTGTTGTTGCTGCTGGCGGCAACGGTGGGGCCAGCCACGGAGAAGAGGTTCGTCCCCATCTTGCCGTTGGCGTCCATACCCAGGTTGTTCTGCGCGTTCACGTCGGCCGACACGGCCGCAGCCAGCTTGCCCAGGCTGTTCTGCGCCGGGATGAGCGTGTTGCGGCGGAAATCCAGCAGCCCCCCCAGGGCGCCGCCGCCCAGTTGGCTGTCGTCAATGTTGACGGTGCCGGCCGGGCTCTTGTAGCCCACCGATAGTTGCGTCGGGTCGTACTGCGACGGCACGGCCGCCAGCTGGTAGCTCTGGTTGCCCTGCACCAGCGCCTGACCATTGCCCACGTAGATGTTGTACTGACCGTCACCGGTCTGCACCACGCTGGCCTTGATCGACTTGTTGAGCGTCTGCACGAGCTGGTCGCGCTGGTCACGCAGGTCATTGGCAGGCTGGCCGGTGGAGGCCTCAGCCTTGGCAATCTGGTCGTTCAGGCCAGCAATCTGCTGCGCCACGCTGTTGACCGAGCTGATCTGCGTCTGCACCTGCGTGTTGACCTGGCCAGACAGCGAGGTCAACTGGCCGGCAATCGAATTGAAACGGCTCTGCAAGCCCGCCGCGGCGTTCAGGAACACCTGGCGCGCGGTGGTGCTCGACGGGTTGGACGTCAGACCGTCGGCCCCGTTGAAGAAGCTGGTCAGCGCCGAGGAGAGCCCGCTGTTGCTATCCGACATGTACTGGCTCAGACCGGACACCAGGCTATTGAGCTGGTCAGCCGAGCTGGTGGCGGCCTGGCCGCTCTGCACTTGGGCCGTCAGGAACTGGTCGTAGATACGCTTGACGGTCGTCACATTCGCACCCTGCCCCAGATAGCCAACGCCGGCGTACAGCGGAATGTTCTCCGTCTGCACGGCCTCCTGGCGCGAATAGCCAGGCGTGTTGGCGTTGGCGATGTTGTTGCCGGTCACCTGTAGGTTGATATTGGCGACCTGCAGGCCGGTCGCGCCAATATTCAGGAGGGAGCTGCTCATGTTTGTCTCGATGCAGGCAGCACAGTGCCGCCAAGATGGACCCTACAAACAACATCGGCCGGCTCTGATCAAACTTGAGCCGGCCGACACTATTGGTTTTTCTCGTTGATAGCGAACGTCAAACGATCTGTTTGAGCACCGCCATGATCTTGTTGGCGTAGTTCGGGTCTGTGGCGTAACCCGCACGTTGCAAGCCCTTGGCAAACGAGGCCGCGTCGTTACCGTTGCCCGCCGCCACGACGTTGCTGTAGCGCGGGTTGTTGGCCAGCAGATTGGCGTAGTCCTTGAACGCCTCGGCGTACGAGCCGTAGACGCGGAACTTCTCCTGGACCTTGTGCGCGACGCCGCCCACGTATTCGGTGGTGGTCACCGTGGCCGTCTTGCCCGTCCACGAGCCGCCGGCCTTGATGCCGAACAGGTTGTGCGTGTTGGTGCCGTCGCTGGACTTGATTTCGCGGCGGCCCCAGCCGGACTCCAGTGCGGCGTGGCCGATCATGAAGTTGGCCGGAATGCCGGTTTCCTGCGCGGCCTGCGAGGCGTGGCCGATCAGCTTGTTGTAGAAGCTGGCCATGCGATCACCACGCGGCTCGGAAGCCACGGTCGACAAATCTACATCCGGCAGTGCGCCGGTCGACTGGCCGCTCTGGTCCGCCCCGGCCTGCTTGCGCAGGGCAGCCAGGGCGCGCTGCACGCGCTCTTCCAGACCCGGGCGCGGCACGGTGCTGATGCCCGAGCCATCGTCTTCCGTGCCGGGCGCAACCGCAGCGGCCATGCTGTTGAGCGACGAGCGGGCGATGGCCTTGGCGGTGTCCGACGTGGAGCCTGTTGCCCCCGGCAAGGCGGTGTTCGTGGCGGTGGTGTTGGACAGCGCGGTATTCACCGGCCCACCGGCATCCGGGTTCACATGGTTGGCCTGACGCAGCATCTGCTTGAGCAACTGGTCTGCTACGCCCACGCCGCGCGATGCCATCGTCTGCGAGAGCTGCTGGTCAAGCATCGACGTGTACATCTTGGTCGACGACGAATCGAACGGCCCGTTCTGCGGCGATGCATCGCGCATCTGCTTGAGCATCATGTTCACGAAGATCGCGTCGAACTGCTTGGCGACGGTCTTGGCGGCACCGGTCGGGTCAGTACGTGCGGCTTGCTTGAGCGACTCGAACCCTGTGGAGTCGAGCGCCAGGCGGCTGGTGAGGTCGGTCGGGTTCATCGCGTCGGCCCCTGCTTTAGATGATTTCCAGCTCGGCGCGCAGGGCGTTGGCCGCCTTCATCGCCTGCAGGATCGAAATCAGGTCTTGCGGGTTGGCACCGATCGCATTGATGGCCTTGACCACATCTGCCAGGTTGGTGCCGCCCTTCACGTTGATGAGGCTGCCGCCTGCCTGCTTGACCTCGATGTTCGAACGTGCGGCCGCCACCGTCTGGCCTTGCGAGAACGGTGCCGGCTGGCTCACCACCGGCTCGGTGCTGATGGTGACTGACAGGCTGCCGTGTGCCACCGCGCAGGGCTCAAGCTTGACGAGCTGGTTCATCACCACCGAGCCCGTACGCGCGTTGACCACCACGCGTGCGGCGGCCAGCGCCGGCGTCACGTCAATGTTCTGCAACTTGGCGAGAAACCCGACGCGGTCCGACGCCAGCGCCGGCGCACGCACGTTGATCGTGCGGCCGTCGGCGGCCTGGGCGGTGTCGGTGCCGAACTGCTTGTTGATGGCGTTGACGATGTTCTGCACCGTACCGAAGTCCGTCGTGCCGGTGTCGAGCTGGATGCTGCCGGCTTCGCCCACCGTGGCCTGCACTGCGCGCTCCACCGTCGCCCCGTTGGCGATGCGGCCGGCGCCCAGCTGGTTGATCTGCACCTTGCTGCCGTTGGCCGACGCACCCGCACCGCCAATCACCACGTTGCCCTGCGCCAGGGCGTACAACTGGCCGTCCACGCCCTTGAGCGGCGTGAGCAGCAGCGTGCCGCCGCGCAGGCTCTTGGCATTACCAATGGAAGACACCGTTACGTCGATGGTCTGGCCAGGCCGCACAAAGGCAGGCAGCGCAGCCGTCACCACCACGGCAGCGGTGTTCTTGAGCTGGATGCTGGCGCCGGCCGGCACGTTGATGCCGAACTGCGTGAGCATGTTGTTGAAGCTCTGGATCGTGAACGGCGTCTGCGTGGTCTGGTCACCACTGCCATCCAGGCCGACGACCAGGCCGTAGCCGATCAGCGCGTTCTCACGCACACCGGCAACACTGGTCAGATCCTTGATGCGGTCGGCGTGTGCCGTGCCACAGATTGCGCTCAGTGCCACCAGGGCCGCGCCGATGATGCGATGTAAAGTCATAGCGGCTTCCTCAGAACGGCGACACGGTCAGGAAGAACCGCGACAGCCAGCCCATCTGCTGGGCTTCGGCCACGTAGCCGGTGCCGCGGTATTCCATGCGTGCATCCGCCACCTGGGTGGACAGCACGGTGTTCTGGTTGTTGACGGTGGTCGGGTTGATCACGCCTGAGAACTTGATCGACTCGGTGCCCTGGCCCACGGCCATCTGCTTCTCGCCACTCACCACCAGGTTGCCGTTGCCGAGCACTTCCACCACCGTCACGGTAATGGTGGCGGTGAAGTTGTTCTGCGCACCGTTGGCGCCCTTGCTGTCGAACTTGTTGGCGTCGCTGGCCGATACGCCCAGCAGCGACAGCACGCCCGGGTTCATGCCAGCAAACGTGGGCACCGACGTGGTCTTGCTGCCGCTGCGGTCCACGCTGCCGGAAGTCTGCTTGCTGGCTGCCGTGTTCTCGGTAATCACGATGGTGATGGTGTCGCCCACCATGTGTGCGCGGCGGTCTTCGAACATGCCGCGAAAGCCGCCGCTGCCCGATGCAACCTCTTGGTAGATCGCCCCGTTCTGACGCGGTGCCATGACGGGCATGGGCGGACGCGCCGTGGTCGGGCCCTGCACAATCGGCGCCGGCGGCGGCAGGAAGCCGCACGCCGTAGCGAGCAGAGCCGCCGTGCCAAGCACGGCCAGTTTGGCGATTCGCACAGCGCGGCCGCCGTGCTGAATCTGTTCCTGTTGGAGCGAGTAGACCGGGGGGGTTTGCATCGCAAGACTTCCTTAAAAACTGCGCTGCCCAGCTTAGAGCTGCGACAGCTTCTCCAGCATCTGGTCGGACGTCTGCACCGACTTGCTGTTGATCTCGTACGCACGCTGCGTCTGGATCATGTTGACCATTTCTTCCACCACGTTCACGTTGGACGTTTCCACGTAGTTCTGGTTGAGCACACCCGTGCCGTTGGAACCCGGATTGGCCAGGTTGGCCGTGCCGGCGGCTTCGGTCTCTGCATACAGGTTCTCGCCCATGCTGCGCAGACCGGCCGGGTTGATGAAGTTGGCCAACTGGAATGTGCCGACCTGGGTGTTGTTGACCGAGCCAGGCGTGGTGACCGTCACCACACCATCCTTGCCCACGGTGAGGCTGGTGGCGTTCTGCGGAATGGTGATGGCCGGCTGGATCGGGTAACCGCTGGAGGTCACCAACTGACCCTGCGCGTTGACCTGGAAACTACCGTCGCGCGTATACGCCAGAGTGCCATCAGGCATCTGCACCTGGAAGAAGCCGTTGCCGTTGATGGCCACGTCGGTCGCGTTGCCGGTTTGCGTCAGGTTGCCCTGCGTGTGCAAGCGCTCGGTGGCGACGATGCGCACGCCGGTACCGACCTGCATGCCCGAAGGCAGCGTGGTCTGTTGCGACGATTGCGCCCCCGGCTCACGCACGTTTTGGTACAGCAAGTCTTCGAACACGGCGCGCGAGCGCTTGAAGCCCGTCGTGTTGACGTTCGCCAGGTTGTTCGAGATGACATCCAGCTGCGATTGCTGGGCGTCCATCCCGGTCTTGGAAATCCACAGGGAGCGAATCATGTTCGAGTCCTTGGTTGATTCAGTTCACACGCAACGCATCAAGCGTGGCGCAGCAGTTCATTGGCCGACTGGGCATTCGTGTCACTCGTCTGCAGCGATTTCATCTGCATCTCGAGCTGGCGCGAAATTTCAATCATGTTGACCAGCGAGTCGGTCAGGTTGACGTTGCTGCCTTCCAGTGCGCCGGGCGTGATGCGCACGTTTTCATTCGTGTCGGCGTCCTGCCCATCACGCTGACGGAACAGGCCGTCAGTGCCACGGTTCAGGTTTGAAGGGTCAATGCTGACCAGCTTCAGACGGCCCAGCGACACCGGCGGCGTGACGTTGTCCGCGCTGATGGCGTTGACCGTGCCGTCCTTGGCAAACTGCACCGTCGTGTTGGGCGGCAGCGTGATCGGGCCGCCATCACCCATCACCGGCTGGCCGGCCAGGGTGACGATGGTGCCGTCGGCACTCAGTTGAAACGTGCCCGCGCGGGTGTACGCCTCGGAGCCATCCGCGGCCTGCACGGCAAAGTAGCCCTGCCCGTCGACTGCCACATCCAGAGAACGGCCGGTGGTCTCGATCGGGCCTGGCGTCACGTCTGTGCCGATGGCCGATGCCATCACATAGCTGCGCGTGGGCGAGCCATCGCCCTGCACACCCACCGTATGGAACGCGTCGATCTGCGCCTTGAAGCCGGTGGTGCTGGCGTTGGCCAGGTTGTTGGCGCTGGCGGCCTGTTGGTCGAACAGGTGCTTCACGCCAGTCATCGACACGTAAATTGAGCGGTCCATGCGAGGTTCCTAGATGGGCGTTCAGGTGATGGCTGTTAGGACAATCCAGTGCTTACATGGTCACCAGCGTCTGCAGGATGGTGTCCTGCGTCTTGATGGTTTGCGCATTGGCCTGGTACGAGCGCTGGGCAATGATCATGTTCACCAGCTCGGCCGACAGATCCACGTTGGATTGCTCCACCGCCGACGACTGCAGCAAGCCGAACGAACCCATGCCCGGCGTGCCCAGGTTCGGGGCGCCCGAGTTGGACGTTTCCACCCACTGGTTGCCGCCGATGTTCTGCAGGCCTTCCGGTGCCTTGAAGTTGGCCATGGCAACCTGACCCAGCACGGCGGTGCGGCCGTTGGAATAGCGCGCAGTGATGGTGCCGTCGGTACCCACCGCGTAGCTGGCCAGGCGGCCAGTGGCGTAGCCGTCCTGCGAAACGCCGGGGGCGGTGTCGTTGTAGCCGCCGCCGTATTGCGTGGTGCCGGTGAAGTCCATGTTGGCGATGCTCATGCCGCCAAAGGCCACGGCAACCTTGCTGGGGTTGGTGGTCAGTGCACCGCTGGCATTGAAGGTCAGCGTGGAGACCGGGTTACCGCCAGTCGGGTTGTTGCCATCGACCTGCGAGTACACCGCCCATGTACCAGGGCCCGTATTCACGTAGTAGTTGGTCAGCATGTGGGCCGTGCCCGTGCCGTCGTACACCTGTTCCGAAACGGAGTGGTTGAACGTGGCCGAGTTGGTGGCCGAGAACGGCGTGGTGGTCGGCGGCGTGGCGGCAGCGTCAAGGTTCACCCCGAACGCGGTGTTGGTGGTGGCCAGCGGCGCCAGGTCATTGACCGGAATCTTCAGGTTGGTCAGCACGGCGGTGTTGACCTTGCCGGTGTTATCCACACCGTAGCCGGTCAAATTCTGGCCGGTGGCGGAGATGATGTAGCCGTTCTTGTCGGTCTGGAACTGGCCGTTACGCGTGTACGACACCTGGCCGCTGCTCGCGTCCACCATGCGGTAGAAGCCCGTGCCGTTGATGGCGATGTCCAGCGGGTTGCCGGTGTTGGTCACGTTGCCCTGCGTGAACGACTGCGACACCCGGGTCACGCTCACGCCCTGGCCAACCTGATTGTCGGTAGCACCCACCAGCGAACGTGCGTACACGTCGCCAAACTCGGCGGTCGATTTCTTGTAGCCGACGGTGTTGGCATTGGCGACGTTGCTGCCGATCACATCGAGGTTTTGAGAGGCGGCGTCGAGACCGCTCAGGCCTTGCTGGAATCCCATAGTGTTCTCCCGAGAATAGAAATGCGGCGGGCGTGTCTGAGACGGGCCCGTTACTGAATAGAAGCGACGTCAGACAGCTTGGCCGTCCCGCCGGATGCCAGCACCAATTGCATCGTGCCGTTGTTGATGGTCACGCCGGCCACCTTGTCGGTGCCCAGCGCGTTTGCCGTGGTGGTTTGGCCGTTGAGCGTGGCCGCAGTACTGATCGTGTAGTTGCCATCGGCAAGCTGGTTGCCCTTGTCGTCCTTGCCGTTCCAGGTGTAGTTGCCGGAGCCGGCCGTCATCTGGCCCAGATCAACGGTACGCACCGCAACCCCGGCCGCATTCTTGATGGTGACGACCACGTCATCGGCGCCATTAGGCACCGAGATGCCAAAGTTGGCCTTGCCGGACGCCAGCGTGAGGTTGGACGACGGCACCTGCACCGTCCGGCCGATCATCGATGAAGCCTGCGTGGCAGCGTTCTGCGTGAGCATGCTGGACATCGTGGTGTTCAACTGCTGGATCCCGCTGACCGTGTTGATTTGCGCGAGCTGCGTGGTCATCTGCGAGTTGTCCATCGGGTTCAGCGGATCCTGGTTCTTCAACTGCGCCACCAGCATCTGCAGGAACGTGCTCTGCAGATCGGTACCGCTGGTGATCGCCAGGTTGTTGCCGGTGGTCGTGCTCGTGGTACCGGTGGTACCCGTGGTGCTTGTCGTGGAGCTGACGGTCATAGTCGTATCTCGCTTAGGAGGCTTGAGCGGGGGCCGCTTACTGGCCCAGGGTCAGGGCCTTGGCGGCCATCGTCTTGGTGGTGTTGGCGACTTCCACATTGGCCTGGTACGAACGCGAGGCGGAAATCATGTTGACCATTTCTTCGACCGGATCCACGTTCGGCATGGTCACGTAGCCGTCGGCATCGGCCAGCGGGTTGCCCGGCTGGTGCATGCGCTTCATGGGGGTGACGGTGTCTTCCACCACGCGGTCGACCGACACGCCCGTGGCGTAGTCGTCAGCCCCCTGCTCGGGCGAGAACACCACCTGCTTGGCGCGGTAGGCGGTGCCGTTGGGCCCCGTCACGCTCTCGGCGTTGGCCAGGTTGGAGGCCACCACGTTCATGCGCTTGGACTGCGCGGTGAGCGCGCTGCCAGCCACATCCATCACCTTGAATAGCGACATGTTGGTTCCGCTGTCTGAGTACTGTTTGCTGTTGCCGGATCGGTCCGGTGTTGTGTGGGCGCTCTCCGGGCCAGACTGCCTGGCCCGGGGCGCCGCATCACTCCCGCCCCTCTTTCGTCGCACCCGAGACTGCGGCGCGATCGTCCTACCCTGTCTTGCTCTGTTCTGCTCGGTCCTGCTTTGTCTTGCTTTGCCGCGCTAGCTGTTCTGAATGGCCGCCAGCATCGACTTGATCTTCTGCGTCACGATGTTCAGGTCGGCCTCGTAACGTACGGTGTTGTCGGCAAAGCGCATGCGCTCGCCGTCCATGTCGACCGTGTTGCCGTCAATGGAAGGCTGCTGCGACGTGCGGTACTGCACTTCGCCCTGCAGCGACTTGGCCTGCTGAGAGAGCGACGCCTGCATCAGCGTCACATCACCGGCAGGGGCGCCGTCCGCCGTCAGGTGGCCGGACGCCGTGGCCGTCATCGGCAGCGTGTTGCCGCTTTGCTGGCCGACCGCCTTTTGCAGCGCCGACTGGAAATCGAAGTCGCGCGCCTTGTAGTTGGGCGTGTCGGCGTTGGCGATGTTCGAGGCCAGGATCTGGTGCCGCTGCGAACGCAACTGCAACGCCTTCTCCTGAAAACCGAACAACTGATCCAGCTTGTCGACCATGTCTGTCATTCCTCGCGCGTGGCGTCTTGTTGGTGCCTGAACTGGCAACCCCGCCGCCGCGTTTGTTTGGTATTCCGAATTCCGTGGGTTGGAGAAGCAGGCATCGGCAGCCCCTTCAAAACCGCCGATGCCGTCTCCAGAACCGCTGTATTGCTGAGTTGCCGTCATGCAGCCTCAGTGGAGAGGGCCTTGTCTGCGGATCCGGGGGCCGGCCGGGAAACCGACCTTCCGGGGCAGGCCGCGCGGCAAATGGAACGGCACCGCGCAACGCCAGGGACTTCACCACGTTGCAAAGTCTAGGGGCCACCTGGCAAGAGCATTCGTCCGAATAAGGGGGGGATTGGCCGACATTTCCGCATTTGGCCCTCCCGCGCGCGTGGCTACACTTCACCGGACTCTGGAGCGTGTCATGCACTCTTACGGGAGATGCGTTGTTTCCAAAACGCGTGCTGGGTAGGCACGGACGGCTGCCAATGGTTGTTCCATTGGCGGGTGGCCGTAACACCCCCAGCGCGTGTTTTGGAAACAACCCAAAGGGAATCCACCCAAAAGGCCGCATGGCGTCGTTGCGGCCTCCTTGTGTGGAATCACCACACGGCGTCGGCCACGCCTAGCCCTGCGGCCTTTTGGGTGGATTCGCACTCCCGTAAGAGTGCATGACACGCTCCTAGATGGAGGGCTTTCCATGTCCACGCGGTTTGTACGCAGCGCCCACTACCCGACCTTTGCCGTTGTCCGCCGCCGCGGCGCCACGGCAATGCCGTTGGCCGCACGCCGGCGCACGCTGCTGCTGGCCCTGGCGCTGGGCGTCCTGGCAAGCCTCGCCCATCCGATCCTGGCGCACGCGCAAAGCATGATGCGCGTCGGCTACGCGCCGGCAGCCACCAACATGCCGATGCCGGCCCAGGCCGCACAACCCGCCACGACCACCATCCAGGGCCCGAACGCCATCCAGATGCAGATCCAGCAGCAACTGCAGTCGCAGCTGGACATCCTGGGCGGCACCAATGACGCTGGCGCACCGCGCGCCTCAGTGGAAGTCGGCCCGGTCGACCCACGCGTGGCCAACCAGCCGTGTGACCAGATCGACCTGATGCTCCCGGCGGCCAACCGCCTGCGCGGCCGCATTCAAGTTGGTGTGCGCTGCAAATCACCACACGCCTGGGCAGCGTGGGTACCGGCCACCATCCAGATCACGGGGACGTATTACGTGGCGTCGCACCAGCTCTCGCCAGGCAAGACGCTCGACATGAGCGACCTGGAAGCACGCACGGGGGACCTTTCGCTGCTGCCACCGTCAGTCGTACAGCAACCCGCCGACGTGGTCGGGCGTGTATTGGTAACCAGCGTGGCGGCCAACCAGCCGCTGCGCGCCGAAAGCCTGCGCTTGGCCATTGCCGTGCAGGCCGGCCAGACCGTCAAGCTCGTTGCGGAGGGCGGCGGCTTCCAGGTGACCAGCGACGGCCGGGCCATGAACCAGGCAGCTGTGGGCCAGGTGGCGCAGGTGCGCACGGCCAACGGCAACGTCGTTTCCGGCATTGCGCAGTCCGCCGGTGTGGTCGCGATCCAGTTCTGACATCGATTTGATATCAATCGATCACACACACACGGTGATGCGCAACCGATATCCCCCGCTAAAGTTTGGGTCGGGGTTGGCCGATATGGGTGATAGGATGAACGCGCTCTTCGGAGACACCCGTGAAAATCAACCATATCGTCAACAACACGCCGGCCATTGCGCCGACCAAGGACGCAGCGTCCGGGTCGACGCGCGCGACCGGCTCGTCCTCGGTGGCCACGACGGCCACGGGCACCACGCGCCACAGCGACCAGGATTCAACCGTGCCTTCGCTGTCGGTCCATCAAGTTTCGCGCCAAGTGGGCAGCGGCGACTTCAACGCAGCACGCGTCGAGCAGATCCGCAGCGCCATTCAGAATGGCACGCTCAAGATGGACGCCGGCAAGATCGCCGATGCGGCGCTGTCCGACGCGCATTCGCTGCTCTCGGCACAAAGCAAGAAGGTCTGACGGGAGCCTCCCGTCGTCCGTCCCCCATTTCTCATGACGCCGCCAGCCCTTGGCTGATCGCGGCGGGGCGGTGTGCCGGCCGGCGGCTGCCCAAGCTTGCAAGCTAAAGGTCGCCAACATGGACAACACACTGCTGATCCGCACCCTTGCCGACGAGCAGGAACTGCTGCGCGCCGCCACCCAGACACTGGAAGCCGAGGCGCAAGCGTTGCGCGACGGCGACATGGTCGAGCTCGAGCGCATCACCCAGACCAAGCAGAAGCAGCTCACCGCCCTGGGCGAAGCTGACCGCGAGCGCCGCCTCTGGTGGGCGCAGCACGGCGGCGCCGATCCGTACGGGCTGGTCAAATACCTGCGCACCGATGAAACCGCCAGCCGCCTGTTCGACGAGAACCTGGCCCTGGCCCGCACTCTGCGCCAGCGCAATCTGGACAACGGCACCCTGATCGATCTGCGTCTGCGCGCCACGCAAAACGCGCTGTCTGTCCTGCACGCTGCCAACAACGGCGGTGGCACGCCCTACGGCCGCGACGGCAAGCAACCGCTGTCGATGCCGCGCTTCTCGGTCGTCGCCCAATAAACCGCAGGGCCGTCAAAGACGGCCGAACGCCGGTTTACGTTTACGTCAATGGGTTTGAAGTGGGGCTAGCTGCCCCTGCCTGATCCTGCTATCTATAGGGGGTCTGGCACACCGCCAATCGGGGTAAACAAAAAGGTTTACATCCCATTGATGGGTGCAACAAGCATGCTGGGGATTTATTCTGCCGATTTTGGCGGGGTATATCCTCCGCGCCTGGCGACATAAACAAGAAAACCGGAAAGAAATCGCGCCTGAATGGCATGCCAAGGTTTCGGCCCGGCGGCACCACACCTGGTGACTGCTGGTTGAACGGGGAAACATACCGAAACCGCGCGTCATTGCGTTTCTACCAGCCACGCCTGTATCAATTTGGATCTCGCCGGTCCAAATGGGCGACGGCCGGCCATATTCCGGAAATGGGCAAACAACCATAACCAGACAGGCGGCGCAGTGAAATCGATCGTAGTTGAGGCACACCCCTTGGTGCGTGCCGGTGCGACCCACGTTTTACAATCTTTGCCGGCCATTTCCGAAGTCGTCAGCGTCGACCCGGACGAGGCCCTATTTGAAAATCTCGCGGCGCATGCGGACGCCGAACTGGCCCTGATCGGCCTGCCACTGCCGGGCATCGACGATCTTCCGGCGCTCTCCCGGTTGCTGCAACAGCCACATCCACGGCACGTCGCCGTACTGGGTGAAAGCGATTCAGCCGCACATGTGCGCGCGCTGATGCAATTGAATGTCTCTGCATATCTGCTGAAAAGCTATTCAGGCAAATTGATTGCAGCCGCATTGGAATTGGTACTCGCCGGCGGCCGTTATGTACCGGCTTCCATTGTGCTTGCCCGGCCAGATGCGCAAACAGGTGGCGCCAAGGGCAGTGACGACTGCGCATTATTGGGACTCACCCAACGCCAGTACGAAATCCTGGTTCTGCTTTCGCGCGGCCATCCGGTCAAAACCATCAGCCGCATGCTCGGCATCTCTGAGGCCACAGCCAAGGCGCACATCAACGCGCTATATCGTCGCCTGGAAGTCCGCAGCCGTACCGAAGCGGTATTCGTCGCCACCCAGCGTGGCGCCATGCTGCTGAATCAGCCGCAACTCGTAGCTGAGCCTGCCACGTCTTCCTTGGCGCCCGTACGCATCGCGCGTACCGGTTGAACGCCCGACCCCACTCGCCTTCCACAAGCAAAAAACGGCGCCCGGAACCCCGGACGCCGCTGTAAATGCCCACCCGCGCTGTCGACACGCGGGGGTGACAAGGAAAGCGCAGGTTTAGAACTTTGCGCGCATGCCCACGCCGAAAGTATCAGCCGAGCTCAGGTCGGACACCTTGTCGCGGAAGTACGCGGCATACACATCCGTGCGCTTGGACAGCGAATAGTCGTAACCAATGGCCCAGGTGTTTCGCTTCACGTCTGCAGCACCCGAGGTCTTCGTGTAGGCGTACGAAGCCAGCACACTGCCCGGGCCGACCGGAATCGACACGCCCAGTTGGCCGCCGTTGCTCTTCGCATCACCCGTGGCGATCGTGTTCTTGATGTACTGGTACTGACCGTACAGCTTGACCACGCCAAAGTCATACGACGCACCCAGCTGCGTTGCAGTCTGGCGCTGGAAACCTGCCACCAATGCATTCAGGTCGCCCGGGTTGGCATCGAAGCGCACCTGTTGGAAAGCGGCGGTGGCTGCAAAGTTGCCGCGGAAGTACAGGAAGCCCGCGCCAAACTTGTTCTGGCCGTTGTGGCCAGCCTGCTCACCCGCACCGTACATCAGCGTGCCCGTGAGGCCATTGATGTCCGGCGTGCTGTACAGGATCGAGTTGTTCCAGCCCGAATCGCCCACCAGACCCGAGATGCCGGCTGCGCCCGTGCGGCCGTTGCCCAGGTAGGTGTGGAACACCATCGGCGAGAAGGTGTACGAATCGCCGAACGGGTTAAACAGGATCGTCGAAACGAAGTACTGCGGCGTATTGCGGCCGAGCTTGATCGAGCCCCAGGTGTTCGACTGCAGACCGACGAACGAATTACGGGCGAAGAACGTGTCGCCATCAAAACGGCCGCCCTTGCCGGTGTCAGGGCGGAAGAACGCTTCCAGCGTGAAGATGGCCTTCAGACCGTTGCCCAGGTCTTCGCTGCCCTTCATGCCCCAGTACGACGTGGACATGCCGCCCGAGTTGACAACCGCTGCGCGGTCAGACGCGCCCAGGTTCTTGGTCATGCCGGCCCAGGCATCCACCTGGCCGTACAGCGTGACAGACGATTGCGCCTGGGCCGCACCTGCGGTCAGAGCGGCGGCAGCAGCCAGCGCGGCCAGCTTGAAACATCGCTTGAGTTGCATCGTTGATTTCTCCCTCTTCTGGTTCCGTTGTGTTGAATTCGCTTCACAGAGGCAGGTGGCTCGCCTGCCCTGCTGAGATCGCCGCGAGTGAATGCAACAGCCGTGCCAATACGCCGTCAGCATGCTGATGTGTCACGAATGAATACGTTTTCGCGGGAAGGCGCGCAGGCTAGCTTGAATACCCCCACCAGACAAGTCCCAACACAGGGGTGTGTGGCGCCGTTTCTGCACCGTGCTGGCGCAAGTGCAGTCTCAGTCGTTTTGCAGGACGCGAATGTCAACTTCGCGCGTATAGCGCTCGGGGGAGAAATCGCAATACGTGAGGGAAATCGGCACGTCAGCCACGCTGTAGCCGATCCGGCGTACGCGCACCAGTGGCACGCCTGCCGCGACGTCGAGCTGGCTGGCCTGATGCGCGTCAGCCACGCATGCCAGCGGCGCCTCGCGCGAGCGCGCGATGGTCAGGTTGGCCCGCTGGAAGACCTGCACGAACAAGCGGTCTTCAAAATCGCGCGCCTCGAGCATAGCCGCCAGCCGTGACGTCAGCCACGTGCGCAGCAGCATGATGGGCTTGCCCTCGACCTGCGCGCGGCGCTCCACAAATGCCACCTGCGCGCCAACCTCCAGACCGAGCGCGGCCGCCACCGTCTCATCAGCCCGCTCCAATTGGAATGCGCTGACGCTGTAGGCGGCGCCGGGCACGTACTCCAACGCCGCATCGGACTGACCCGGGGCATACAGCACAGGACGATGCGGCCCCACCCGATCGAGTACCACGCTGCGTTGCCCGCGCGAGCGCTTGAGCAACCCACGTGCAGCCAGCTCATTGAGCGTGCGGCGCGCTGTCAGCCGCGATACGCCGTAGCGTTGGGCGACTTCGTTTTCGCTGGGGGCAACGCTGCCGGCCGGCAAGGCGCCATGCAGGATGTCGAGCCGGATGCGATCGGCCAGTTCGAGGTATTTGGGGAGGCGGGGCGTCATGTCGACGTTATAGTCAGGAACGCTCAGGCGCTCCAACAAAAACGGCCCACCGGTCTGGTGGGCCGTCGTACCGAAAGGGGCAAATCAGGCGATCAGGAATTTGTCGCGGTTCTTGCCGATCCAGGCCGGTGCACGGCCACGGCCAGACCACGTTGCGCCCGTCTTCGGATCGCGGTACTTCGCCGGCACGGGTGCCTTGGCACCAGCACGGCGGCCGCGGCGCGGTGCCAGGCCCAGGTCTTCAGCCGTCAGGCCGTATTCGGCAACCGTTTGACGCACTTGCTGGATAACGGCTTCCAGCTCTTTGGCGCGGGCGGTTTCGATCTGCTCTTCCAGCTTGGCCTTTTGTGCAACCAATTCCTTGTATGTCGCCATATGCGCTCCCAATAAATTCTGTTGTGGGTCAGATATTAGTTCAATTGTATTCATAACTGAAATGAAATTTCAACGGTTTTGATCGCGCACCGCGGCTTGCCGCAAGTGCACCAAAAGCGGTCGAATCAAATCAGGCACACCGAATGCTCAAGATTCAACCAGAAAGTCAGATGGATGCATTCCTCTGGTATACGCGATCAGACAAGACTGCAAACCTGCAAGGCACTGCATTTCAGTGCCATCACATTAGCAACTGCCGTTGGGTCCTGCAATTCCCGAGGCCAATTGACGCCAGTACATTGCTGGCGGCTGGCTGTGCCACCGCCTATCAAGCTACGTGGTGACCCGGCATTGGCACCGCATTGCTTCACCACTCTGGAGGGATGTTTGATCGTCGCTAAAACCGCTTCAAAGCGATGACCCCTGCGGACTGATCGTTGGATACACCCACGATGAATCCATCCTTGCCCGTGTTTTACCGTTGGCTTTGCGCTTCGGCATGCCGGTACACCTGCTACTTACAGGCACAATTTTTTTCTTTCCATAATGTTCATCGGCCGCGTGAACACCTGTTTCGTCCTCACAATGCGAATCTGCCTCTTGATGTCAGCGCGCAGATTGGCGTGCACGCCTTGCCGAACCAAACGGCATTTCGCCGACAAGAGAAGCGCTTCAGATGCGGTATTGCAGGCTTGATCGAATCCGTATCGATCGGACCACCCTTTTCAGCGAATGCTGCAAACAACCGAGAACTTCGCAGACAAACCAAGCATGCAGTGTGTTGTATAAATCACAAATCAACGATTTGCGCGACACGCAACTTTTGCGCATCATAAAAGTTGTTGTCCCGCCTCCGCAGGCTGGCTGCTGTTGCGTTGCCCGCGGACACATTGATTGCGTGGTATCTCGGGCAATACCATTGGTTGGAGCGTGGGATGCAAGACGAACTTTCCTACCCGCTGTCGGCACAAAGCCTGCCCGTTCCCCTCTATGTCGTTCTCGAAGGCCGCATCGTGTACGCCAATGCGGCCGGCATCAGCATGGTGCGCGCGCGCTCGGTCGATCAACTGCTCGGCGAGCCGTTCTCGCGCTTCTTTCAGGATGTGCCCGTCACGCTGAATGCGTACGCAGGCGCCAACGCTGATCCGCAGATGCCCGATACAGCCGCCACAGAGGTGGCTTCTGCTGTTTCTCTGGGCACATCCGAGACACCGGTCAACGTCCGGCTGACTATCACGCCGACACGTTTCGATGGCCTGCCTGCGCAGCAGATCGTGGTACACGGGTTGCCTTTGCCGCTCGACGCGCAGTTGCCTGGCAAGGCGGGCGAGCGCATTCTCAGCGCCGAGGCCATCGGCGCGGCGTTGCCGCACGAACACCTTGATCATCTGCTGTCAACGCTGCCGTCCGCGGCTTCGCTCGGGGAGCGCCTGCACGCAGTATTGCGCGCGCTCGAGGCAGCGCTGCCCACCGCGCTATGCATCGTGACGCGCGTGGTATCCGGGCGGGCGCGGTTGTATGGCACGCAAGCTGCCCGCGAACAACTGGTCGCGCCAGTCTCCGGCGAACTCGATGTTGAACTTGCGCGCATCGCGCCGCTGTTGAACGACGTAGCCCCTATTGAACTGATTCGCCAGTCCAATGCGCCGACCGCCCTGCATGAGGTACTCACGCGCGTGCTCGGCAAAGCGCTACCCGCTTGGCTATGCCGCATCCCCGCCCAGCATGGTGGCATGACGTCGAGCGGTGACCTGCTGTGCCTGTTCTACCCCGCACCAGCCGCTACACGCGACGACGCTGCATTGCGTACCGCGTGTGCCAGTTATGTCAGCGCGCTGGTCAAGCTATTGCGCCTGGAAGGCGAGTACGCCCAAGCGCGTGACCTGCGCGATCAATACCGTCTGGTCGTCAACCACTTGAGCGAAGGCGTGCTCACGCTATCCACCGACGGCCGCGTGCTGTCGTACAACCGCAGCGCGTCCGAGATCCTGCGCTTGTCGGGCGGGTCATGGAAGGGTCGCCCGCGCATGGCGCACAGCGACATGATGCTCGGCGAAGACGGCACCATCCTGCCGCGCGCAGCATGGCCCTCCACACTGGCCGCACGCACCGGACGCGCCATCAGCAACGTGGTAGTGGGCGTACCGACCGGCAACGGGCAGATTGTCTGGCTGCGCGAATCCGTACTGCCGATGTTTTCACCGGACAGCGCCTCGCCGCATGCGGTGCTGGTCATCTTTACCGACATCACCGCGGAACGTTCGACCCACGAGCAACTGCGCCTGCTGGAAACGAAGGACTCGCTGACGGGCCTGCCCAATCGCGCGGCATTCATCGAACGGCTCGACGCGCGCCTGGCGCTGCCCTCCACCGGCCGCGCCGCGCTGCTCTACATCGGGCTGGACCACTTCAAAACCGTCAACGAGGCGATGGGCCACCACATCGGCAACCAGGTACTGAACCTGGCGGCGCAGCGCATTCGCGCCGAGGTCAGCCAGCGTGCGCTGCTGGCGCGCTTGGGTGGTGACCAGTTTTGCGTGGCCATCGACGACCCCGACACGATTGATGCGCTCGCCCAGCAGGTGCTTGATGCGCTGGCCAAGCCCTTTACCGGCGGTGACCGCGAACTGCACCTGTCCGCCAGCATTGGTGTTACGGCATATCCGGAAGACGGCAATGACGCGGGCACGCTGGTCAGCCATGCCGAGGCCGCCATGTACCGTGCCAAGGAGAACGGCCGCAGCCGCATCACGCGATACTCGCGTGCGCTCGAATCGCAGATGCTGCGCCGCTTCACCCTCAACGAACGCATGCGCCGCGCACTCGCGCGCGGGCAAGTGCGGCTGGTGTATCAGCCCAAGTACGCGCTCTCGTCGGGCGAACTGGTGGCCGTGGAAGCGCTGATGCGCTGGTCCGACACAGAACTGGGAGCGATTTCGCCCACCGAGTTCATCGCCGTGGCGGAAGAGTCCGGCTACATCCTTGAGCTTGGCCGCTGGGCGCTGATGCAGGCATGCACGCAGGGCCAGGCATGGGAGCGCAACTTCGGCTTCACGGGACGCGTCGCCGTTAACGTATCGGCGCGGCAATGCGATGCAGGCGTGATCGAACGCGATGTGGATGAAGCACTCAAGGCGTCGGGCATGACGTCGTCGCGGCTGGAGCTGGAATTGACGGAGAGCGTGCTGTTGGCCGATCGCCTGTCGACGCAACGTCTGCTGACAAGCCTGGCCGCACGCGGTGTGCGCATCTCGCTCGATGATTTCGGCATCGGGTTCTCGTCGCTGTCGTACCTGCGCAGCCTGCCGATCCACAACATCAAGATCGACCGTTCGTTCATCAGCGGCGTGCCTGCAGTGGCCGACTGCGTGGCGTTGACGAAGACCATCATTGCGATGGCGCACGCGCTGAACATGACCGTGACGGCAGAGGGCGTGGAGACCCCCGAGCAGTCAGCCTTTCTCTCGACACACGCCTGCGATGAAGTGCAGGGTTTCCTGTTTGGTCGTCCGCTGGAAGTGCCCGCACTCGAAAGCCTGCTGCGCTCACTCAGCCGCGCGCAGGCATAAAAAACGGACCCGAGGCTTCCACCCCGGGTCCGTTTTCGCTTAAGCGACGAGCGTATCGCCGTATCAGCGTGTCGATACGTTGCCCACCAGTCCGCCCAGCGCAGCACCGCCCAGGGTTGCGCCTGGGCCGCCGATCAGCGCGGCGCCAGCCAGACCGCCTACGCCCGCACCGATGGCGGTATTGCGTTGACGCGCCGTCATGTCGGCACAACCGGTTGCCGTCAACACCGTGGCAGCCGCCAGAAAAATCGTCAGTACCCGGACCATGCTCTTCTCCTTCAAATGCGTCGGTCGCGACCCGAGATCGCCAGGATCGCCGTCGTCGCGTACCGGGAGTCTGGTCGAAGACCGGCTGACATTCTGTTTCCTGTTGTAATCAAACGTTGCAAGAAGCTCACCGCGTCAACCCGACGGGGTGTGCCAAATCCCCGAGCAATGCCGACCAAAGCCCGTCGCCACGCGGGTCGAACAACGTTTCCCACAGACTTATCCACATGTTCTGTGCATAACCCGACATGCCGTTAGCCTTTGGCATGACAACGGGCTTGACGGATTCCCGCAAACGTGTCGACAACGCAAAACGGGCACGCCTGGCGAAAGTTATCCACATCGGGTGCGGCCGTTACATCAGGCAACAAATCCTTGTGCGTCAATCGGTTGCGGCCGGTTTCGCAGGCAGTTTGGGCGTTGCTGTGAACAAATTGTGCAACTGCGAAGAAACAGGGCACTACGCCAGATCAGCGGGGGTATCGACATCACGCAAGATGCCGGTGTCGTTGCTGTCAATGCGGACGAGCGTGGCGGGATCAATCAGGCGCCGCGCGCCTTCATCGCCGTCGAGCGCGGTCAAACCGGCGAAGAAATCGGCGCCAAAGCCGATGGGGTGGCCACGCTGCCCTGCGTGGAATGGCGCGACGCAGTGGTGCGCGTCGAGCGCCTGCGCAACTTGAGCAATGGTCTCGGGAGCAATCCACGGCATATCGGCCAGGGCGATGACCCAACCGCCTGCGTCGGGACGTGCGCTCACGCCTGCCGCTAGGCTGGCTCCCATGCCGTTGGCCGCTGTCGGGCATCGCAAGACGTCACAACCAGCCTCGGCCAACAGCACGGCCAGTTGCTCAACCTGCGCGCCATGCGTAGCGGCGGCGGGCACCACGGCCACCACGTCCCCTACGGCCTGCAGTAGATGCCGTGCCGCCTGCACGGCGACAGGCGTGCCCGCCTGTGTACCGTCAGGCAATACAGCGAGCAACTTGTTTGCTGCACCCGCAGGGTCGAACCGGCTGCCGCGGCCCGCGGCCAGCAATACCCCAACAACAGCACCAGCAACGGGCCGCTTATGCATCAGACCACCTCGGTCTTGAGCGTGACTTCCACGTTGTTGCGCGTGGCGTTGGAGTACGGGCACACCTCATGTGCCGTGGCCACCAGCTTGTCAGCGTCGGCTTGCGACAGGCCGCCAACGCGCGCGGTCAGCCCGACCTTCAGACCGAAACCGCCTTCGGAGCGCGTACCGATGCCCACGTCGCAATGAATCTCGACACTGCTCGGATTGAGCTTGAGCATGCTCTTGGCGACAAAGTCGCATGCCGAGCCGAAACATGCCGCATAGCCAGCGGCAAACAGGTCTTCCGGCGTAGTGGTGTTGGGCTTACCGGGGCCGCCCATTGCCTTCGGGACCGACAGGTCGTGCGAGACCTGGCCGTCGTCGGTTTGCGTGTGGCCGTTGCGGCCGCCTGTGGCGGTGGCGTGGGCGGTGTACAGAATGTTCAATGCCATAACGTGCTCCTCCGGGTGGATAGACAACACAAGCGCGGACGCAAGAAACCATCCGCTGAACAATAAAGCCGGCACACATTGCTGCATGCCGGCTCCAATCGCATCACGCGATGATGACAATTACACCGTGTCGAACGGCAGCTTGCGAAGGCGCTTGCCGGTCAACGCAAACACCGCGTTGGCCACGGCCGGTGCAATCGCGGGTGTACCGGGTTCGCCCAGGCCGGTCGGGTTATCTTCCGACGGCACAAAGAACACGTTCACCGGCGGCGCGTCCGGCATGCGCACGGGCGGGTAGTCGGGGAAGTTGCTGTTCTTGGTCGCGCCGTTCTCGATCTCGATGGCAAAGCCCGGGGCAATCATCGCCAGGCCAAACACGCAGGCGCCTTGGATCTGCGCTTCCGCACCCATCGGGTTGACCACGCGGTTGGCATGCACGCCAGCCGTCACGCGATGCACGCGCGGTTTGCCCTTGTCGATCGACACCTCCACCACATAGGCCACCACCGACTCGAACGACGCGTGCACCGCCACGCCCCAAGCCTGGCCCTTGGGCAGCTTGCGTTTGCCGTAGCCGGACTTGTCAACGGCCAGTTGCAGCGCGGCGCGATGACGCGCGTGCTCCTTATCGTTGAAGCGCGCCAGGCGGAAGGCCACCGGATCTTGCTTGGCAGCGTGCGCCACCTCATCGACCATCGTTTCCATCACGAAGGCCGTATGCGTGTGGCCAACCGAGCGCCACCACAGCACTGGCACGTTCACGTCCGGATGGTGCACCGTCAGCTGCAAGGGGAAGCCGTAATCGTTCTCGATCACGCCCTCGACCATCGTGCTGTCAACACCGTTCTTGACCATGAAGGCCTCGAACGGCGTGCCCTTGAGGATCGATTGACCGACGATGACGTGATTCCAGCCGACCACCTTGCCGCTGTTGTCGACGCCCACATCCACGCGGTGCAGATGCATCGGGCGGTAGTAGCCGCCGCGGATGTCGTCTTCACGGCTCCAGATCACCTTGACGGGGCCACTATGGCCCGCGGCGGCATACGCCTTGGCCACGTTGGCGGCTTCCACCACGTAGTCCGACGTGGTGATCGCGCGCCGGCCAAAGCCGCCGCCAGCCATCATCGTGTTCAGCTCGATCTTCTCGGGCGCCACGCCCAGCACCTTGGCGATCGCGCCCTGGTCGATGGTCTGGAACTGCGAGCCGACCCACACTTTCGCACCGCTGATCTTGCCGCCAGCACTCTGCACGTCAATCGTGCAGTTCAGCGGCTCCATCGGCGCGTGTGCAAGATACGGAAACTCATAATCAGCCTGAATACGCTTGGGCGCCGACTGGATAGCGCTCACGTCAGCCGGCTTGGCCACTGTGCCGGGTTGGCTGGCGAGCTTTTTGTACGTCTCCATCAACGCTGGCGTCGACACCGTCGAGCCAGTGTCTTCCCAGCTCACCTGCAGCGCGTCGCGGCCCTGCTTGGCCGGCCAGTAGCCATCGGCAATGACGGCCACGCCCGTGCCGCCACGATCCGTCGGGATCAGCAGCACATCGACCACACCTTTCACAGCCTTGGCCGCTGCCGTGTCGTACTTGGCCACCTTGCCACCAAAGCGCGGCGGGCGGGCCAGCACGGCCACCTTCATGTTCGGCAAGCGCGTATCGATGCCGAACTTGAGCGAGCTATCGAGCTTCGCACGCGCATCCAGACGCGGCGTGGGTTTGCCGACAATGCGGAACTGCGACGGGTTCTTCAGCGTGACCTCCGCCGGCACCGGCAACGCCATCGCGGCTTGCGCCAGCTCGCCATACGTGGCGCGGTTGCTGCCCGAGGTGATCACGCCATTGGACGTGTGGCACGTGGCAGGATCCACATTCCAACGCTGCGCAGCAGCCGAAATCAGCATGGCGCGTGCGCGCGCACCTAGCTCGCGGTATTGCTGGAACGAGTGGTTCAGCGCAGTGGAGCCGCCCGTCATCTGGATGCCGAAGCCCGGGTCCTTGTACGGATCGCCCGCCGGCGCCAGCACGCCGCGCACGTTGCGCCAGTCGACGTCGAGTTCTTCCGCCAGCGCCATCGGCAACGCGGTTTGCACACCCTGACCAAACTCCAGACGGTTCACCGCCACGCTCACGGTGTTGTCCGAGGCAATGATGATGAAGGCCTGCGGGGGTGAAGGTGGTTTGGCCTTCGCGTCCTGCGCGCCCGCCAGCACCGGCGCAATGCCGAGTGCAAGACCGCTGCCGGCCAGCGACGTGAGCTTCAGAAAGCTACGGCGATCCAGTGTCGCCACACCCGCGTCCGCAGATGCCGGTTGAGGGTGCGCGCCGCCACCAGCCAGTGCTTCAAGATTTCGAATACGCATCATGAATTCTCCGGTGGGGCTCAGGCCAGCGACTTCGCGGCGTCATGAATCGCCGCGCGGATACGCTGGTACGTCGCACAGCGGCACAGGTTGCCAGCCATCGCGCTATCGATGTCGGCATCGGTCGGCTTCTTCTTGCTGCGCAGCAGACCCACCGCGCTCATCATCTGGCCGCTCTGGCAGTAGCCGCATTGCGCAACGTCGTGCTTGATCCAAGCGTCGAGCACAGCCTTGCCGACCTTGTCATCGGCAATGTGTTCAGACGTGGTGATCTGCTGACCCGCCACCGCGGAGATCGGCAGCACACAACTACGCGTGGGCTGGCCGTTCAGGTGCACCGTGCACGCACCGCACGACGCAACGCCGCAACCGAATTTCGTGCCGGTCAGGCCGAGGTTGTCGCGCAGCGCCCAAAGCAGCGGCGTCGACGGATCGGCATCAGCTTCCACCGGTTTGCCGTTGATGTTCAACGTGACCATTGTGGTGTTCTCCTTGTGGGGCATGAGGGAGTCTTACCGTTATAAAGCCGTTGATACAGCGGGCTGGCGGTATGGACGGGGTGTATTAAAGCAGGTTCGCTTACGTTTTGCTGGCGAGTACTTCACATTGAATTTCCGCCTCCGACGCGTGGTCCCGAACCGCCCGAACTCCGCCCAGGCAACTTGACAACGGCCCCCATCCGCCCGCAGTATTGAGAAATGCACTCCCAGCAGATCGCCCTTCTCACCGCTCAAGCTCGCACCTTCTCGTGCGTGCGCGGTCTGCTATCGCTATCCGCTTCCCTACTACGCGTGTAAGCGCGTAGACCTCTCTTTCCCCCTCGTTCCGGTGTTTGACCGGCCCGTTGCGCAACAGGCGACGGGCCTCGTCTGATGTGGCGTCATCCAGTAATCCGTTCACCGATTTGGAGCCTTCCATGCCGACCTCGATCCTGCTTTCGCTACGCCTACTGACCCGACTATCGCCCGGCAGCCAGACCACGCGCCCGTGGCTGTCTGGCCGCCACACCCGCAACGTTCACCCGGCCACGCCGGACGCCGCCCGCGCGGTCGTCCCTGACGTAATCCACCGATCTCGATCTCACAGGACACCCACACCATGTTGAAGAACCCCGCCACCAAATACCGCCCCTTCCCCCAGATCGCCCTCGCCGATCGCACCTGGCCCAACAAGACCATCACCCGTGCCCCGATCTGGATGAGCACGGACCTGCGCGATGGCAACCAGGCCCTGTTCGAGCCCATGAACGCCGAGCGCAAGATGCGCATGTTCAAGATGCTCGTGCAGATCGGCTTCAAGGAAATCGAAGCCGCCTTCCCCGCCGCCTCCCAGACCGATTTCGATTTCGTGCGCGAGCTGATCGAAGGCGGACACATCCCCGACGATGTGACCATCGAAGTGCTCACGCAAGCCCGCGAAGATTTGATCCGCCGCACGATGGAATCGCTGCGCGGCGCCAAGAAAGCCATCATCCACGTCTATAACGCGACGGCGCCGGTCTTCCGCCGCACGGTGTTCAACACCGACCGCGAGGGCGTCAAGCGCATTGCCGTGCAAAGCGCCAAGCTGATCCGCGAGATTGCGGAGACGATGCCCGAGACGCAGTGGACGTACGAATACACGCCCGAAGTCTTCAGCGGCACCGAGCTGGACTTTGCGCTCGAGGTCTGCAACGCCGTGACCGAGGTGTGGGCGCCGACGCCGGAGCACAAGATCATCGTCAACCTGCCGGCCACGGTGGAGATGGCCACGCCCAATATCTACGCCGACCAGATCGAATGGATGCACCGCAACCTGGCGCGCCGCGATTCGATCATCCTCTCCGTGCATCCGCACAATGACCGTGGCACCGCTGTTGCGGCGGCGGAACTGGCCGTGATGGCGGGTGCCAACCGCGTGGAAGGCTGCCTGTTCGGCAACGGCGAGCGCACGGGCAACGTGGATCTCGTCACGCTCGCGTTGAACCTGTACTCGCAGGGTGTCGATCCGGAACTGGATTTCTCGCACATCAACGATGTGGCGCGCACGTGTGAGGACTGCACGCAACTGCCAGTGCATCCGCGCCATCCGTACGTGGGCGATTTGGTCTTCACGGCGTTCTCGGGCTCGCACCAGGATGCGATCAAGAAGGGCTTTGCGGTGCAGCAACCCGATGCGCTCTGGGAGATGCCCTATCTGCCGATCGACCCGGCCGATGTGGGCCGCACGTACGACTCGATCATTCGCGTGAACAGCCAGTCGGGCAAGGGCGGCATCGCGTACCTGCTGGAATCCGGCTATGGCGTGGCGATGCCGCGCCGGCTGCAGGTGGAGTTCAGCAGCACCGTGCAGCAACTGACCGACGAAAGCGGCCGTGAAGTCACTGGTGCCGACATCTGGGCACTGTTTCAACAGACGTATCTGCGCGCGGACGGCGCCGTCGGCTATGTATCGCACCGCCTGACCGAACAGGATGACGGCAGCCAGCACATCCGCCTGGTGGTCAACATCGACGACCATGAGCACATCTGTGAAGGCACCGGTAACGGGCCGCTGGATGCGCTGGTGCATGCGCTGTCACACGTGCTGACGGCGCCCGTGTCGATCCACCACTACGAAGAGCGCGCCTTGGGCCAGGGCGCCAATGCCGATGCCATTGCCTTTGCAGAAATGGCCGCACCGGGTGTGGCGGGCAGCGTATTCGGCGTGGGTGTGGATGCCAACCTGACGACGGCGTCGATCCGTGCCGTAGTGGGCGGCGTGAACCGCCTGATCGCACGTGCCGGCAAGGGCATGCTGCGTCGCGGTAACGCCGAGGCGACCGTCGCCTGAGTTGTCTTAGGTGTAGGTCGGCCTCACGCAGTGGAGCGCCAGTTGCTAAATTGGAGAGATGCGGCACGGGGCACGCCCCGGCCCATCCCTTCCGAAGCGCGCAAGCGTGCACGCCCACTGCCACAGGAGAACTGACATGACCAATCGTCCGACCGCGAAAGACAATGCCAAGCGTTTTGCCAGTGTGATCCAGGCGCTTCATGCTTGCCAAACCGCTTGCGAGCATTGCGCGACGGAATCCGGCAAGAACGGCCACGCTGAAGTCATGGCGCGCTGCATGGGCCTGTGTACGGACTGCGCGGAGTACTGTGCCATTACGCGCCGATTCCTGGAGCGCAACAGCGAATTCGCAGAACTGCTGCTGGAAGACTGCGCCGAGATCTGTCATCAATGCGCGGAAGAATGCGATCATCACAGACAGGGCCATTGCAGTGCCTGCGCAACCGCCTGCCGCGCTTGCGTGGATGCCTGCCTGAAAGTTGCAGGCGTTGAAGCCGTCACCGCTGAACCGACCGTTTTCTAATCCCCTTTTTCAACGCATATGAAGATTGGCGAACTCGCCCAGCGCACGGGCATCAGCATCGAGACCATCCGCTTCTATGAAGCGCAGGGCCTGCTGCCCCCGCCGGCGCGCGCCGCCAACAACTATCGCGTCTACACGCCCGAACATGCCGAGCAACTGGCCTTCATTGCGAAGTGCCGGTCGCTCGACATGGCGCATACCGAAATCCGACGGCTGCTGGAGTTGCAGAGCAACCCGCAGGCCTCGTGCGAAGAGATCAACCACCTGCTGGACGACCACCTGCGCCACGTTGAAGCGCGCATTGCGGAGCTGACCGAACTCAAGCGCCAGATCGAATCGATCGGGCTGCGCTGCACGACGGCCGCATCCGTGGCGGAATGCGGCGTGCTGCAGTCGCTGCATGAGGAGCCGGTCGCCACCAGCCCCCACGGCCACAACCATGATCATGGCGAGGCCGAACACGCACATCGGCACATCCGCGGCGTGCATCGCTGACGGGCCATTCCTCTTGCCGGGTACGCCACTTTGACGTGCGATACTCGCCGCATTTCACGACATGTGGGTGAGGCGGATGAAGACGACACCGGCAACGCATTTTCTGCATCAGCAACGCATGGCGCTCGGCGCGGTCACGATGGCCGCCGCTGCGGCAACGCAAGCCGCAACGCCATCACGCATCACCGATGTCACGTTGTATCCGGATAGCGCCACCATCGTGCGTACAACCACCGTTGCACCGGGTGCACGCAGTGTCGAGCTGACTTGCCTGCCAACCACATTCGACGCCGACAGTTTGCGTGTCGAGGGCGATAGCGCCATCCGCGTGGGTGACGTGCGTGTGGAAACCGTGCCCAGTGAAGGCAGTGCTTGCGCAAAGACCGCCCTGGAAACTCAGATCCGCACCCTGCAAGACCAGCGTGCTGCACTCGATGTGCAACTCCAGGCGAATGCGCTGTCGGCCAGCTACCTGAAGGCGGTGAGTGAACGTACCGGCGGCGATGGGCGTGCACCGGCCACGGACTTCTCCACGCTGGGCCGCGCCACCGATGCGCTGGCGCGTAACGCGCAGGAAGTCTTCACACGGCAAGAGCAACTGAAGAAGCGCGACGCTGAGTTGAAAGCGCAGCTCGATGCGCTGCAACGCACGCATGGTTCTGGCGCAGACACACTGCGCACGGTCCGCATTGCCGTGGCAGCACCGCGTGGCGGCGAATTGCGTGTCAGCTACCAGACCGCGCGTGCGGGCTGGCGGCCGGCATATCAGGCAAGCGTGGATTCCGTGCGCTCGAACGTCGTCGTTGAACGACAGGCAACAGTTGCGCAATCAACCGGAGAAGACTGGCGCGGCGTTCGGCTGCGGCTATCGACGGGCCAGCCACGCAATACGCCTCGTGGTCCGGAGCCGTATGCGTGGCAACTGGACATCCAGCAACCGCAGCCCACACCCAAAGCCGCCCCTGCGCCGGTGTTCTCGAGGGCAGTCGCGCCGGCAGCCGTCGCCTCGGAAACCTCACGCTGGGGGCTTCGTGGGACAGAAGACGCCCCGCTCTTTGACGTCAACACCATCCAGACCGCCTTCTCCACCGAATTTGAAGTCCCTGGCACCGTGGAACTGCCATCCGATGCGCAGAAGGTGACCTTCTCGCTGGCAAGCGAAACGCTGCCCGCCAAGCTGACGGCGCGCAGCACACCCCGCATGGATCGCGCTGCTTACCTGATCGCGACCGTAGATCGCCCGCAGGGCGTCTGGCCGGGCGGCACGTTGCAATTGCGCCGCGATGGCGCGGTCGTGGGGACAACGACGTGGAATCCGGCGGGCGAAGACCAGAGGATCACACTTCCCTTCGGCCGCGATGATCTCGTGACGGTGGTGGTGGAAACACCCAATACCTTCCAGCGCAGCGTTGGTTTGCTCGACAACCGCAACGAGCGCCAGCTTGGGGCACTTTACACGGTGCGAAACCAGCACCGTGACGCGATCACCGTGGAGATCCTGGAAGCCACGCCGGTCAGCCAGTCCGACGACATCAAGGTGCGCTCGACCTTCTCACCGGAGCCTGCCAAGCGCGACTGGGAGCACCGCCTGGGCGTGATCGCGTGGGAACAGACGATTCCCGCCGGACAGAGCGCCCGCTTCTCCGCGGACTACCTCATCACCTACCCGAAGGACGCGCGCGTCACCGGCCTGCGTTGATCGCCCTTCCGTGCGCGCGCTGTCGGATCGCGATGATCAGACGCGCGTGCGCATCACCCGCAGCCCGTTGAACACCACCAGCAGGCTTGCACCCACGTCGGCAAAGATGGCCATCCACAGCGTGGCGTCACCCATCACGGCCAGTGCGAGGAACACCGCCTTGATGCCGAGCGCCAACACGATGTTCTGACGCAGCACCGCCACCGTGCGACGGCTGATGCGAATGAAGCCGGCGAGCTTGCGCGGGTCGTCATCCATGATGGCGACGTCTGCGGCTTCCAGTGCCGTGGCCGTGCCGGCTGCGCCCATGGCGAAGCCGATGTCGGCGCGTGCCAGGGCCGGTGCGTCGTTGATGCCGTCACCCACCATGCCGACGAAGCCATTCTGTGCCGCAAGCTCACCCACCACGCGCTGCTTGTCGGCGGGGAGTTGCTCGGCATGGACGTTGTCGATGCCGACCGTCTTGGCGATGGCCTGTGCCGCGCGGCGGTCGTCGCCGGTAATCATGACGGGCTGCACACCCAGTGCACGTAGATCAGCGATGGCCTGCGCGCTTTCCGGGCGCTCGCGGTCACGCACGCCGAAGAGTGCTACCGCACCGTTCGTGTCGCACAGCGTGACAGCGGACATGCCTTCAGCCTGCAAGCCTTCCGCGGCTGCGCGCCAGTCAACGGTATCAAAACCGCGTTCAGCCACCAGTGCAGCGTTACCGAGGTGCCAGCGCACGCCACCCAGCGTGCCGGCCACACCGCGGCCCGGCAGCACGGACAAGTCTTCAACCGCGCCCGCATCTACGGCGCCATGCGCTTGGGCAGCCTGCACGATCGCCACGGCAATCGGATGCGTGGTATTGGCGTCCAGCGCAGCGGCCACAGCCAGTGCCTGCAGGTGGGCGCCATCCGTGGCGATGTTCAGATCCGCCACGGCGCGGCGCGTGCCGCGTGTGTCATCAGGCAACACCACCGCATCCAGCACCGGGCGGCCAGCGGTCAGCGTGCCGGTCTTGTCTAGCGCCAGTGCACGCAGGCGCCGGCCGCTTTCCAGATAGACGCCGCCCTTGACGACAATGCCGCGTCGCGCCGCTGCAGCCAGGCCGCTCACCACCGTCACCGGCGTGGAGATCACCAATGCGCAGGGGCAAGCGATCACCAGCAACACCAGCGCGCGATACGTCCACGTCAGCCAACCATCGGCAGTAACCAGCGGGCCGACTACGGCAACCGCCAGCGCCAGCAACATCATGGCGGGCGTATAGATGGACGAGAACTTGTCGACGAAGCGCTGCGTGGGCGCACGCTGCGACTGCGCCTCCTGGATGGCCCCGGCGATGCGCGCGAGCGTACTGTCGGCGGCCACCGCCGTGGCTTCGGCCTCGATCACACCGTCGGTGACGATGGTGCCGGCGAGGATGGTGTCGCCCAGGGTCTTCTCCACCGGCAGGCTCTCTCCGGTGACGGGCGATTCGTCCAGCGCCGCGCGGCCGCTCACGATGCGCGCGTCGACCGGCACACGGCTGCCCGTGCGTACACGCAGGCGTGCGCCGATGGCGACCGTGTCAACGGCCACATCACGCCAGCCGCCATTGCCGTCGGTCAACTCTGCGGTGTCGGGGGCGATGGCAGTCAGCGCGCGCACAGCATCACGGGCACGCACCAGGGCACGCGCCTCGATGGCCTCAGCCACGGCAAACAGGAAGATCACCATGGCCGCTTCGGCCCACTTGCCTATCAGCAGCGCACCGATCACGGCCACCGCCATCAGGAAGTTGATGTTGAACGTGAGCGCGCGCACGGCAATCCAGCCCTTGCGCAGCGTCGGCCCACCCGCCAGTGCGATGGACGCAAGCGCCAATGCCAGCACCGGCAAAGCATGATCACCCAGGGACCAGGCGATGGCCTCCGCACCAAATGCAGCCACACCGCCGATGCCCAGCAGCCAGGTGCGACGCGAGATGCCAGTGGGCTCAGCAGGCGCGGCGGCCGCGCGATCATGCGCTTCCAGCAACTCGCCATCCATGCCGATGGCGCGCAGGGCTTCCAGGAACGGCGTCACGTCGTCCACGGTGTGGTGGATGGTGAGATGGCGCTCCAGCAGGTTGAAATCCAGCGCGACCACGCCGGCGGCGTTGCCCAGCTTATTGCGGATCATGCGCTCTTCGGTCGGGCAATCCATCTGCTCGATGCGGATTTTCGTGCGGCCTTTGGCGCGGGCCAGGGCAGCGGCGTCAACCGGGGGAGCGACCGGCGCTGGACCGTGCGCATGCGCGTGGTCGTGCCCGTGATCGTGTCCATGGCCGCAGCCTTGGGCCTTGCCGTCCGCATGCTCGTGACCATGGTCGTGGTCATCACCGTGCTCGTGCTTGTGACCGTGGTCATGTGCATGGTCGTGACCGTGTTCATGGTCGTTGCCATGCTTGTGTTCTTGGTCAGCAGACTCCCGGGCAACGGGATGATCGTGGCCGCAGCAACCACCGCAGCCAGACGCTTCCGGCTTGGCGGCGTGGTTGTGGGACAGGAGGGCGGAGGCGAGATCTGGTTTCATGCCTCCATTCAAAACCCTGAAGAAGCTTTAGGGTCAAGCCCTCATTTCAAGTGGGGCTTTTGCTCCACTTAGTAACGATGGCACGGGCTTCCGGCCAATCGCCCAGGTCCGATTCGGCATTGATGTGACCGCGCGCACCCAGGTCGATGGGCGTGGCGCCCCAGGCTTCGGCCTGTTGGCGGCTCCAGGCGGCATCGCTGAACGGGTCGTTGGTGCTGAAGATGAGGGTGGCCGGAAACGGCAGACGCTGTTGCGGCACCGGCTGAAAGTCAATCAGTTCGGGCGGCGAATCTTCACGGCCAAGCTGCGGTGGCGCCACCAGCAAGGCACCTCGCACGCGCGCTGTGTGGGCAGACGCCGTGGCCCAATGCGCCGTCAGCACACACCCCAGGCTATGCGCCACCAACACGACATCGCCCGGTGCGGCACGCACAGCGGCATCCAGTGCAGCCACCCAGTCGGCACGCTTGGGCGTGAACCACTCGCGTTGTTCAACACGGTGATCCCCATGCAGGCGCTCCCAGCGCGATTGCCAGTGCTCGGGGCCGGAGTTTTGCCAGCCAGGCAGGATCAGGATGGTCGGGGCGGTATGCACAAGGTCTCCAGCATCGGGTGGGAACGCGCCACATTCTGCCGGGATTTATTGAGCGGTGCCTGCATCACTTATCGACAAATCAGCTCAATCCATCCAAATATTCTGTTTTACAGGCAGATCACCAGCTTCTACAGTCGCCCGTAAATCCCGCCAACAGGGATTCCGAATCTATGCCACTCGGAGGAGACCATGCTCGCACTGCTCGGGCTGCTGACCATCGTCGCGCTGTTTGTCGTCATCCTGACGAAGCGCATGTCGCCGTTGGTTGCGCTCATCGCCATTCCCGTCATCGCCGCGCTTGTGGGCGGCTTCGGGCTCAACACCAGCAAGTTCATCATCGGCGGCATCAAGGATGTGGCGCCCGTGGCAGGGATGTTCATCTTCGCCATCCTGTACTTCGGCATCGTGACGGATGCCGGCATGCTGGACCCGATCATCGACCGCATCCTGCGCACCGTGGGCAGCCGCCCGCCGCGCATCGTGGTGGGCTCGGCGCTGCTGGCGTTGCTGATTCACCTGGATGGCTCGGGCGCGGTGGCCTTCCTCATCACCATCCCGGCCATGCTGCCGCTGTACGACCGGCTCGGCATGGACCGCCGCATCCTGGCGTGCGTGACGTCGATGGCGTGCGGCGTGAACTTCCTGCCGTGGACGGGCCCGATGATTCGCGCCTCGGCTTCGCTGCACATGCCGGTCACGGACATCTTCAACCCGCTGATCCCGGTGCAGATTGCGGGGCTCGTCTTCGTGTTCGTGTGCGCGTGGCTGCTGGGCAAGCGTGAAGAGAAGCGACTGGGCCTCGCCAACCACGGTGGCGCCACACAAGTCGTCGCCCGCCCGCTCACGGAGGCTGAGCAGGCGCTGCGCCGGCCGCGCAATTTCTGGATCAACCTCGTGCTGACTGTGGTTGTGATGGGCGTGATGGTGAGCGGCAAGGTGGACCCGGTGGTGATGTTCATGCTGGGCGTAGTCGCTGCGCTGCTCATCAACTACCCGAACGTCGATCAACAGCGCCAGCGCGTGGATGCGCACGCCAAGGCTGCACTGATGATGGCGAGCATCCTGTTGGCGGCGGGCGTCTTCACCGGCATCATGAGCAAGTCCGGCATGCTCACGGCGATGGCCAAGACGGCGGTCGACTTCATCCCGCCTGCCATGGCGCACCACATTCCGGTGGTGCTGGGCGTGCTGTCGATGCCGCTGTCGCTGCTGTTCGATCCGGATTCGTTCTACTTTGGCGTGCTGCCTGTGGTGGCAGAAGCATCGAAGATGCTGGGCGTGGCACCGGTGCACGTGGCGCAGGCCGCCGTGCTCGGCCAGATGACGACCGGCTTCCCCGTCAGCCCGCTCACACCCGCCACTTTCCTCGTGGTCGGCCTATGCGGCATCGATCTGGCGGACCACCAGAAATTCTCGATCCCCTTCCTGTTTGGCGCCACGCTGCTGATGACGGTGGCAGCCGTGGTGCTGGGCGTGCTTCCGTGGTGATGGCATGAAAAAACTACGTATCGGCGGCGGCGCTGGTTACTCGGGTGACCGCATCGAACCGGCACTCGAACTTGCAGAGCACGGCGACATCGACGTACTCATGTTCGAGTGCCTGGCCGAGCGCACCATCGCGCTCGCGCAGCAGGTGCGCCGCAAAGATCCATCGCACGGTTATGACCCGCTGCTCGAAGCACGCATGCGTGCCGTGTTGCCGGCATGCGCGGCGCGCGGCATCCGCATCGTTACCAACATGGGCGCGGCCAACCCGCAAGCGGCCGCTGAACGCACGCGCGACATTGCACGTGAACTCGGGCTCAAGCTACGCGTAGCAGCCGTCACCGGCGACGATGTGTTCGACCTGCTGCAAGCACGCGGCAACGATTTCACGTTGATGGATGGCGGCACACCCGTTGCGTCACTCGGTGCACGCATGGTGTCGGCCAATGCGTACCTCGGTGCGCAGGGCATCGTGGATGCTCTGGCGCAGGGCGCGGACGTTGTCATCACCGGGCGCGTGGCCGATCCGGCGTTGGCGCTTGGGCCACTCATCCACGCCTTCGGCTGGCGCATGGACGACTGGCACCGCCTGGGCTGCGGCACGCTGGCCGGGCACCTGCTCGAATGCGCGGGGCAAATCACGGGTGGCTACTTTGCCGACCCGGGCGTGAAAGACGTCCCCAATCTCGCGCGCCTGGGCTTCCCCATCGGCGAAGTTGGGGAAGACGGCTCGGTACTCATCACCAAGGTCGCTACGGCTGGCGGACTCGTGACCGAGGCGACGTGCAAGGAACAGTTGCTCTACGAGATTCACGATCCCGCGCGCTACCTCACACCCGATGTCGTGGCCGATTTCTCCAACGTGCGCATGCACACCGATGGCACCGATCGCGTCGTCATCGAAGGCGCGACGGGCACGCCGCGCACCAGTCAGTTGAAGGTATCGATCGGCTATCTCGACAGCTACATCGGCGAGGGCCAGATCGGCTATGCCGGCCCCAATGCAGTGGCACGCGGAAAGCTTGCTCTCGACATCGTGCGCGAGCGCTTGGCGCTCACGGGTGTGCAGATGACCGAGACACGCTTCGAACTCATCGGCGTAGATGCATTGCACGGCCCCGCCCTCTCCCACATCGATGCCGAACCGTACGAGGTACGTGTGCGGGTGGCGGCGCGCACGGAGTCCATGGCCGAAGCCGTGCGCATCGGCAACGAGGTGGAAACGCTGCTGACCTGTGGCCCCTCCGGCGGCGGCGGCGCGACAAAAAGCGCGCGCGAGATCATTGCCGTCGCGTCAACGTTGATCCCGGCCGAGCTCGCACCTCACAACGTGCACATTCTGGAGAGCTGACATGACCCGCATCCTCCGCGACCTCGCCCACACCCGCGCCGGCGACAAGGGCGACATCTCGTGCATTTCCGTCATCGCCCATCGCGCAGCAGACTTTGCCGTGCTGGAACAACACGTGACAGCCGAACGCGTGCGCGCGCATTTCGCTGATCTCGTACACGGCGATGTCGAGCGTTACGTGCTGCCGCAGTTGGGCGCGCTCAACTTCGTGCTGCACGGGGCGCTGGCCGGCGGCGTAACGCGCTCGCTGGCGCTGGATGCGCATGGCAAGTCGCTGTCGAGTGCGCTGCTTACTCTAGAGATTCCGGCGCTGGTTCCGAGATAAGCTGGCGCACCACGCCCGGCCTTCGCCATGAACCTCTCCGTCAAGCAGCTCCGCGCCTTTGCCGCGCTGCGCGAGCACAAGAACTTCACACAGGCGGCACAAACCTGCCATCTGTCGCAATCGGCCTTCAGCGCGCTGATCCAGAACCTGGAGGCCGATGCCGGCGTGCGCCTGTTCGATCGCAACACACGCCACGTTGAGCTGACGCCCGAGGGCGAAGCGTTTGCTGAATCCGCCCTGCGCCTGCTGGCGGACTTCGAAGCCACCTTTGCCGAACTGCGCGACCGCGCTGCCGCGCGCACAGGGCGTGTGACAGTGGCCGCGCTGCCGTCGATTGCGGCAGGCATCTTGCCGGGCGTACTGGCGGATTTCTCTGCGCGGCATCCGGGCATTCAACTGGCGCTGCACGATCAGCTGTCTGACCCGTGCATCGACATGGTCCGGCGCGGCGCGGCGGACTTCGCCATCGCCGCCATCGGTGCAGACATGGCCGGGCTGACCGCGCAGCCGTTCTGCACAGACGACTTCCACCTCGTCTGCCATCAGGATCACCCGCTCGCGCGCAAACCCTCGCTCGGTGTGGGCGATCTTGTCGATGCGCCGTTCATCCACCTCGCGCGCAACACGAGCATCCGGCAATACCTCGACGCCGCCCTGCACCCGACCAAGCTGCGCAGCGGTATGGAGGTCGAGCATCTGGCCACCGCAGCCGCGCTGGCGGCAGCCAACCTGGGTATTACCGTCATCCCCTCGCTGGCGCTCTTCCAGTTCCGCCTGCCGGCGCTGGTGGTGCGCCCACTGCCGCTACCGGGGTTGGTGCGCACCCTATACGTGATTCGCCGTGATGGGCGCAGCCTGTCGGTGGCGGCGCAGGCGCTGCTGGACTTGCTGCTGGCCCACCCCGCGCACGCCGACAGTGAAGTCTGACGAGACTTGAGACTTGATGCGGCGCAAACGCGTGCGCGTGTCGGGCATGGCGGCATCAAACGAGGCTGCTACAGTGGCTTCATCCCCACACACGGAGCGCCCCATGTATCAACGCATCCTCGCCGGTTTTGACGGCAGCCACGAAGCCAGGCTGGCAGTCGATCAAGCCGCGGCACTTGCCCAGGCATTCGGCGGCCGGGTGCGCATAGTGTGGGCGATCGGCTCGCCAACCATGCCGGAGTCGCGCGAGATCTACAGCGTCGATACGCTGCGCAACACCGAACACCAGAGCGCCGACCACGCCCTGGCCGAGCTGCAACGTACGCTGGAAGGTGCCGGCGTTGTTGTCGAGACCGGCGTCCTGATGCTCGACTCCACCGACGACGACATCGGCAACGCCCTGGAGCACGAAGCCGTGCGCTGGCAGGCCGACACCATCGTGGTCGGTTCGCAAAACCGCAGCGGGTTGTCGCGCATCCTGCTGGGCAGTGTGGCCGAGCGTACCGTCAAGCTGTCGCGCCGCACCGTCATCGTGGTACGTGCGCAGCACGCCGATCACACAGGCGGCTAAAGAATCACGTTCACTCGAGTCGGCACACTATGCAACTTGTTGCATAGTGAAAAGCGCTGTGCTATGTTGCCTCCACGCTGATGCAATCTGTTGCACTTCTGTTCAGGAGACACTGTGACCCAGCCCGCAGTCCACCCCATCCCTACCGCTCTGTCCGCCCAGTCGCAAGCCACGCTCACCGCCTGGCACGCCATGCTTGAGAGCGGCAACATGGACGCGCTCGACGACCTGTTCGCCGAGGACGTCGTCTTCCGCTCGCCCGTGGCGCACACGGCGTACCCAGGCCGCACCGCCACCACGCTGGTGCTGCGCACCGTCAACACGGTCTTTGAAGACTTCCAATACCACCGCAGCTTCGCCACGGATGATGGCGCGAGCGTGGTGCTGGAATTCAGCGCCAACGTGAGCGGTAAATCGCTCAAGGGCATCGACATGATCCGCTTCAATGCCAGCGGCAAGATTGTCGAGTTCGAGGTGATGGTCCGCCCGGCAACCGGCCTGCAGGCGCTCGGCGCGGCCATGGGTGCCAAGCTGGCCGACAAGCTCGCAGTGCTCAAGTCCGAGGCCTGAGCACACTGCTTACCGCTTTCCTCATTCCATAACGATTCGATTCCAACGGAGACTGCCATGTCGCTGCCACCGATCCTGCAAAACCGCTTGTCCGTGCCCGTGGTGGGCTCACCGCTATTCATCATCTCCAACCCCGACCTCGTGATCGCGCAGTGCAAGGCGGGCGTGGTTGGCTCGTTCCCGGCGCTCAATGCACGCCCGGCCGAGCTGCTGGAAACCTGGCTGCAGCGCATCACCACGGAGCTGGCCGAATACGACGCGCAGCATCCGGACAAGCCATCGGCACCGTTTGCCGTCAACCAGATCGTGCACAAGTCGAACGACCGCCTCGAGCACGACCTGGAACTCTGCGTGAAGTACAAGGTGCCCATCGTCATCACCTCGCTGGGCGCGCGTGAAGACGTGAACCAGGCCGTGCACAGCTACGGCGGCATCGTGCTGCACGACGTCATCAACAACAAGTTTGCCAAGAAGGCGATCGAGAAAGGCGCGGATGGCCTGATCGCCGTGGCGGCCGGCGCGGGCGGCCATGCGGGCACGACCTCGCCGTTTGCGCTGATCCACGAGATTCGTGAATGGTTCGATGGCCCGCTACTGCTGTCGGGCGCGATTGCCAACGGCAACGCCATCCTGGCAGCGCTGGCGGCCGGTGCAGACCTGGCCTATGTGGGCTCGGCCTTCATCGCCACCGAAGAAGCCAACGCGATCGAGGGCTACAAGCAAGCGATTGTGGAGTCCACCGCCAGCGACATCGTCTACACGAACCTGTTCACCGGCGTGCACGGCAACTACCTACGCAAGAGCATCGAGAGCGCGGGCCTGGACCCGGAAGCCCTGCCGGAATCGGACCCGAGCAAGATGAACTTCGGCTCGGGCGGTGGCGCGAAGGCCAAGGCGTGGAAAGACATCTGGGGCGCCGGCCAGGGCGTGGGCGCGGTCAAGCGCGTAGTGCCGGCGGCAGAACTCGTCAAGCGCTTTGCCGAGGAGTTTGAGGTGGCACGCCGCCGCCTGAACAACATCGAGGCGCTGCGCGCCCCGGCGGGTGACAAGGCAACGGTTTAACCCGAGCGTTTAAGCCGTCACCGAGGCTGGCTCCAGCAACGGCAGCACATCGTCTGCCCACGCGAGCCAGCCTTCTTCGTAAACGATGCCGCGCTGGAGCACCGCATGCTGCAGCCGCTGTGCGCGCGTGAGATCAGCGCGCATGAAATCGCGCTGCTCGATCTCGCGGAACGTATTCAGGCGTGTGCGGTGCTGCTCGATCAGGCGCTGCATCTCGTCGATAAAGCCGAGCGGGCCGATTACGGCCTCGGCGCGCAACTTCACCAGCACCTCTTCACGGTTGTCCGACGACACGGTCGGCTCCAGTACCCAGCGCGCGAGCTCTTCGCGCCCCGGTTGCAAGACCGTGTATGTCTTCTTGCGGCCGTCTTCCTCCTCTTCCACACTGACCCAACCGGCCTCGGCCATGCGGCCAAGCTCGCGGTAGATCTGCTGATGAGTGGCACTCCAGAAATAGCCCATCGACTTGTCAAAGCGGCGGGCGAGTTCGTAGCCGGACGAGGGCTTTTCGAGCAGGGAAGTGAGCAGCGCGTGTTGGATAGACATGAGCGAAAAGTAGCGTCGGCCTTGTGTTTCAGCGATCGGGAATGGCACACCGTTGCCCGATGCGATCTGCGAACTTTACAGAACAGTCATCGACACGTCATGCAGTGTTTGCCACTGTTGCATATCACTCGGCAGCCTGTGCCTGCGTGAAGTCCTGTGCCGCTTGCACGAGCCATGTTCGCAACGCCTGCAGCGGCGGATAGTCGGTCCGACCCGTGGGCCAGGCCAGATAGTAGCGCTCGGCACTTTCCATCTCCGGCACATGGGGCAAGGCCAGCACAAGATCGCCCTGCCGCAACTCGTGAGAGATCAGAAAGCGCGGCAGCAATGCCACGCCCAGGCCTGCTACAGCCGCCTGGGCGGCGGTCGCAAACTGGTCGAACACCATGCCTTGCGTATCTCCCCCGTCCACCTGATGGGTGGCCAGCCAGCGCGACCAGGCATCGGGGCGCGAGGCCAGGTGCAATAACGGCGCACCCAGCAGATCGCGCGGCTGCGCAAAGGCGTACCGGGCCAAAAGCGCCGGGCTGCACGCGGGCACGACGGTCTCGCTCATCAACAAGGCGAGTTCGGCCCCCGGCCAGTGCGGCGGGCCGAAATGGATGGCCGCATCCACCGTCTCCAACTGGAAGTCGAACTGCGACAGCCGCGTCGTCAGGTTGATCGTGATGCCGGGGTGCTGGTCGAAAAACTGCGGCAGGCGCGGTGCCAGCCAACGGGTACCGAAGGTGGGGAGGATGGCCAGGTTCAGGCTGCCCCCTTGCGGATTCGCACGCAAGCCAACCGTGGCGCTGGAAATGCGCATCAACGCACCGCGGATCTCCTCCGCATACGCCTGGCCCGCCGGGCTCAGACGCACGGTCTGGCGCTCACGCACAAACAGCTCGGCCCCCAGGCGATCTTCCAGCGCACGAATCTGCCGACTGACCGCGCTTTGCGTCAGGTGCAATTCAGCGGCAGCCGCCGTGAAGCTCTGGTGACGCGCAGCCGCCTCAAATGCGCAAAGCAGGGACATGGGCGGCAGAAAGCGGCGTGGCGGGAACATGCAAGGCCCTGGCGATGGGGTTGGGTGATCAAGCTGGAGTCTGGCAGGTCATTCTATTCTGGAATGAACTCTGTCCGAATTATCGTTTGACCGGCTTTCAGTGCCCCACCTAGCATCGATCCACTCCTCGCCAACCCCGACCCAGTCATGAGCACGTCGCATCAACCCACGGCCGATTCCTTCGTCTCCGCAGACGACATCCGCACGCGCTTTTCACGTGCCATGTCCGCCATGTACCGCCAGGAAGTGCCGCAGTACGGCACCCTGATCGACCTGGTAGCCGACATCAACGCGCGCACGCTGCATGCCCAACCCACGTTGCGCGCCCAGATGGCGCATGCGGGTGAGCTGGAGCGACTGGATGTGGAGCGCCACGGCGCCATCCGCGTTGGCACAGCAGCCGAGCTGGCGACGCTGCGGCGGCTGTTTGCCGTCATGGGCATGGAGCCCGTGGGCTACTACGACTTGTCGGTGGCCGGTGTGCCCGTGCACTCCACGGCGTTTCGTCCGGTGGCCGATGCTGCATTGGCGGCGAATCCGTTCCGCGTGTTCACGTCGTTGCTGCGGCTTGAACTGATTGCCGATCCAGCCCTGCGCGAGAAGGCGGCAACCATCCTGGCACGCCGCCAGATCTTCACGCCGCGCGTGCTGGAATTGATCGCGCAGTGCGAGACCGATGGCGGCCTCGCCGACGCAGATGCCGATGCCTTCGTGCGCGAGGCGCTGGAGACCTTCCGCTGGCACAGCACCGCCACCGTCGACGCCGAAAACTACCGCGCCCTGCAGGCGGCACACCGCCTGGTGGCCGACGTGGTCTGCTTCCGCGGGCCGCACATCAACCACCTGACGCCGCGTACGCTCGACATCGACGCAGCGCAGGCCGCCATGCCCGCGCGCGGCATGGACGCCAAGGATGTGGTGGAAGGCCCGCCGCGTCGCAACTGCCCGATCCTGCTGCGCCAGACCAGCTTCAAGGCGCTGCAGGAAGCCGTCCGCTTTACCGACGATGCAGGTGCACATACGGCGCGCTTTGGCGAGATCGAGCAACGCGGCGTCGCCCTGACGCGCAAGGGCCGTGCGCTGTACGACCAACTGCTGGCCGAGGTGCGTGACATGGGCAATGCCGGCAGTGCCGCGCCAGACTACGAGAGTCGGCTGGCACTGGTGTTCCGCGCCTTTCCGGACACCCATGAGGCACTGCGCGCCCAAGGGCTGGCCTACTATCGCTACAGCCTGACGGCATCGGGCGAAGCCGCGCAGATCGACGCTGAGACATCGTTGAAAGTGCTCCTGGCCAAAGGCTGGGCGCAAGCCGATCCCATCACGTATGAAGACTTTCTGCCGGTGAGCGCGGCGGGCATCTTCCAGTCCAACCTGGGCGGCGAAGAACAGAAGCAGTATCAGGCCCATGCTGCACAGCAGGCGTTTGAGGCCGCGCTGGGTGGGCGCGTGCATGACGAAATCGCCCTCTACGAAGCGGCACAGCAGCGCTCGGTCGACCAGTTGCGCGCTGTGCTGCGCGGTATGCCCGTCGTGGATGCCACAGCATGAGCGACATGCCGGCCTTTGCCGCCCCGTTTGCGCAGCCTGCGGGCTCGCCCATTCGCGAGCTGTTCCCGTACCTCAGTCAGCCGGGGATGATCTCGCTGGCCGGCGGCTATCCGTCGCCCAGCCTGTTCGATGCCGAAGGGCTGGCACACGCTGCCGCCCAGGCCATGACGGGCGATGCGCAAACGCTGCAGTACGGCGCAACGGAGGGGCTGCCGATCCTCCGCACATCGCTGGCAGCCCTGATGCGCGAACGCGGTATTCAGTCCGGCGCTGAACAGGTGATGGTGACCACAGGCTCGCAGCAGGCATTCGACCTGCTGGTGCGCGTGCTGATCGAACCGGGGGATACGGTTCTGGTTGAGGTGCCCGCCTATCCCGCCACGCTGCAAGCCTTGCGTCTTGCGCAGGCGCACATCGTGCCTGTGCCGATGGACGAGCACGGCCTGCAAGCCGACGCGCTGGCTGAACTGCTGCAACAGTTACCCGACACGCAGCGTCCGAAGCTGCTCTACACCGTACCGAATTTCTCCAACCCGCGGGGCACGCTGCTGGCCGCCGAGCGCCGTGAGGCCCTGGTGCAACTGGCCTGCACCCATGGCTTCTGGGTGGTGGAAGACGACCCCTACGGCGAGCTGCGCTTCGACACCGATGGCCCGATGCCGCCCACGCTACGCACCATCGGTGACCGACTGGCCGATGGCGGCGTGAACCCGGTGGTGTATCTGTCCAGCCTGTCCAAAACCGTTGCCCCGGCACTGCGCGTGGGCTGGATGCTGGCCGACAACAGCTTGCTGCGCCGTTGCACGATCGCCAAGCAGACGGTGGACCTGTGCACCTCGCCACTGGCGCAGATGGTGGCCGCCCGCTACCTGGAAAGCGGACGCTACCCGGCCACGGTGCAGCGTGCCCGCATCGAATACCAGCGGCGCATGCAGGCCTTGGTGCAAGGCATCACCACGCAGTTGGATGGCCGCGTGCATTGCGCGCCGCCAGCGGGCGGCATGTTCGTCTGGGCCACGTTTGCACAGTCGATCGCCCCACAGGCGCTGTTCGATGCCGCTGTCGCCCAGCAGGTGCTGTATGTACCCGGCAAGGCGTTCTACCCCGACAGCGCGCCACACCACACCATGCGCCTGTCTTTCGCCGCGCCCGACGTGCCGCAGATCGAGCAGGCCGTGCAGCGGCTCGCTTCGGCCGTGACTGAAGTCCTGCGCTGACAACCCTCATCACCGTTGCCATGACACCCGACAACCTGATCCCTGCCTTGCGCGACATCGTGGGGGCCGCGCATGTTCTGACCGGCGATGCGTGCACCGAATACGAAACCGATTGGCGCCAGCGCGTGCGCGGCAAGGCGCTCTGCGTAGTACGACCTGGCTCTACCGCAGAAGTGGCCGAGGTGATGCGTGCATGCGCCCAGGCCGGCGTCTCGATCGTGCCGCAGGGTGGCAATACAGGCCTCGTAGAAGGCTCTGTGCCCGATGCCGACGGCAAGCAGGTCATCCTGAGCCTGCGCCGCATGCAAGCCGTGCGCGCCATCGACCTCGCCAACATGACGGTTACGGTGGAAGCGGGCTGCGTGCTCCAGTCGCTGCAGGAGGCGGTGCAGGAGGCGGGGATGCTGTTTCCGCTGAGCCTGGGTGCCGAGGGCAGTTGCACCATTGGCGGCAACCTGGCGACCAACGCGGGCGGCACGCAGGTGGTGCGCTACGGCAATGCGCGCGAGCTATGCCTGGGGCTGGAAGTGGTACTGGCCGACGGGCAAGTCTGGGAAGGCCTGCAGGGCCTGCGCAAGGACAACACCGGCTACGACCTGCGCAACCTGTTCATCGGCAGCGAAGGCACGCTGGGCATCATCACGGCGGCCACGCTGCGGCTGTATCCGCAACCCGCAGCGCAATTGACGGCGTGGGCAGCGGTGCCCTCGCTGGAGGCGGCAACGGCGTTGCTGGCCTTGTCGCACCGGCATCTGTCTTCTGCGCTCACGGGCTTTGAAGTGATGAACCAGGAGGGGCTCAGGCTCGTTGACGCGCACTACCCCCATCTGCGCGTGCCGATGTGGCGCGAAACGTCATGGTGCGTCTTGCTGGAAGCGTCCGACAGCGAATCCGAAGCCCACGCCAGGGCGCAGTTCGAACACCTGCTAGAGACCGCGATGGAAGACGACATCGTGACCGACGCCATCATCGCGGAGAACATCCGCCAGGCGCATGACCTGTGGCACATCCGCGAGAGCATCACGCTGGCGCAGGCCGCCGAGGGCCTCAACATCAAGCACGATGTGTCTGTGCCGATCTCACGCATTCCCGAATTCGTGGCGCAGACCGATGCGCAGCTCCAGGCGCTGGCGCCGGGCGTGCGGCTGATCAACTTCGGGCACCTGGGCGATGGGAACCTGCACTACAACATGCAGGCGCCCGCGGGTGCAGATGCAGCTGCGTTCATCGCAGCGCATGAGGCGGCGATCAGCGATGCGGTCTATCAGGCCGTCCACCGGTTTGGCGGCTCGATCTCGGCAGAGCACGGCATTGGTACGCTCAAGCGCGACAAGCTCCCGCACTACAAGACGCCTGTGGCGCTGCAATTGATGCGCACCATCAAGCAGGCGCTGGACCCGCAGTGTTTGCTGAACCCTGGCCGGGTGCTGGCGGCAGAAGCCACGACACCGTGAGATTGCGCAGACGGATCCGATGGCGCCTCAGATCGCACGATAAGCGTCGCTCACTGCCATGGAATGCATGGGGCGACGCAGCGTCGGATCAAACGGGTTGATCTGCGTGGTCAGCCGGTTGGCTTCGCGCAGCAGCATGTCGACCACGATGGGCAGGCGGTCGGCGCTCAGGCGGTTGACCAGCGTGCCGACCGATAGCGCGGCAACCACGTTGCCGTTGCGATCGAACACCGGCACGGCAATACCGGCCATGCCTTCGAGCAACCCATCCGTCTTGGCGCTGTAGCCCTGTTCGCGGGCTTTTCTGACTTCGGAGCGTAGGTAGACCTCGTCGTACACGCTGTAGTGCCGGATGCGCGGCAGATTGTAGCGCAGCACCTCCTCCTGTTCTGCCTCGGGCAGGTGCGCCAGGATCACCATCGCCCCCTGGCCCACGCCCAGTTCGATCCGGCCGCCCACATCGCCCGTAAAGGTGCGAATGGGGTACTGGCCTTCCACGCGGTCAAGGCACACCGCATCGAAGCCCGAACGCACCAACAGCAGCACCGTGTCGCCCAGGCTGGCATTCAGGCGTAGCAAGGCCGGCCGTGCTACCGCGCGCAGATCGTTCACCGTGCCCGCCTGGGCTGCCAGGCAGAACAAGTCCAGGCTCAGCCGGTACAGCTTGTTCTGCTGATCCTGCTCGACCATGCCCTCCTGCGTCAGGCCCTGCAACAGCCGGTGCGTCGTGGCGGGGGTCATGCCCAGCGTCTTGGCCAGGTAGGTGACACGCACACCTTGGTGCTGCTGCTCCGCCATGGTGCGCAGGATCTGGAAGGTACGGTGCATGGCGCTGCGCTGATGCGCATCGTCTTCGAAATCAGAAGCCATGAAGCTGGAATGGAGCGAATTGGGTTGATCAATTGTATTCCGTTAAACGGAATAAATTAGAGAAATATTCCATTTGCAGCGTATACACCTACGCAAACCCAATGTCTTGGCACGTGCATTGCAATAGCATATCCATATTCTTCAGACAAAGAATGCGGCCTCAGGACCCAGAACTAAGGCCCCGTCGCAAAGGATGACCGATGAGTTTTCTGCGCCTCAACCATGTCTCCAAGCAGTACGGCGACCTCCGCGTGGTTCAAGACTTCAACCTGGAGGTGCACAAGGGTGAGTTCGTCTCGCTGCTCGGCCCCTCGGGTTGCGGCAAGACCACGACCCTGCAGATGATTGCGGGCTTTACGGAGGTGTCTGCCGGCACGATCGAGCTGGACGGCAAGAACATCACCCGTGCCAAGGCCAACGCACGCGGCCTGGGGATCGTGTTCCAGACCTACGCGCTATTCCCGCACATGACGGTGCGCGAGAACGTGGAATTCGGCCTGGAGATGCGCAAGTGCCCGCCGGCCGAACGCCGCGAGCGCGCCATGCAGACGCTGGCGCTCGTACATCTGGACAAGCACGTCGACCGCTATCCGCGCGAGCTCTCCGGCGGCCAGCGCCAGCGCGTTGCGCTGGCACGGGCGCTGGTCATCAAACCGCCGGTGCTGCTGCTGGACGAGCCGTTGTCCAACCTGGACGCCAAGCTGCGCGAAGAGATGCAGTTCGAGTTGCGCGAGATCCAGCGCAAGGTGGGCACGACCACCATCATGGTCACGCACGATCAGGCCGAGGCCATGTCGATCAGCGACCGCGTGGTCGTCATGGAAGCCGGGCGCATCACGCAGGTCGATACGCCGCTGGCGGTGTACGAGCACCCGCGCAATGCGTTCATCTCCACCTTTGTCGGCAAGGCCAATCTGCTGCATGCCGCGGTGGTGTCGGGCAGTGATGGCGAGATCCGCGCGACCGTCGGGTCGGTTCAGGTGGCGTTGCCGCCGGGCACCCCTGCCAGCAACTCCGTCGTACTGGCGCTGCGCCCTGAAAAGATGACTTGTACCGCTGACGGCACTGGCCGCTGCGAAGGCCGCGTGACCGAACGCTTCTTCCTCGGCAATCAGTGGATGTACACCGTCGATACCCCGCTGGGCGCGTTGCTCGTGTCGGCCGTCAACGACGGCGGCGCGCCGTGCGATGTCGGCCAGACCGTGGGCGTGGATTGGCAGGACCGTTATGTGCGAGTCATCGGCGCCGGGGAGGCCGCATGATCCGCCGATTCAACTGGGTGCCGCTGAGCATGACAGGCCCCGCGTTGGCCCTGTTCACGGTGATGCTGCTCGTGCCGCTGGCGTTGAGCGCGGTGCTGTCCTTCAACGCCTTCGATGCCGATAAGGGGCCCATCGCGGGCACCTTTACGTTTGCGCACTACCTGCATGTGGTGCAGGACCCGTACTACTACGAGATCTTCTGGCGCACGCTGCGGATCTCCGCACTGGTGACGGTGGTGTGCATTCTGGTCGGCGCGCCGGAAGCCTACATCCTGAGCCGGATGGGCAAACCCTGGCGCTCGATCTTTCTGCTGGTCATCCTGGCGCCGCTGCTGATCTCGGTGGTGGTGCGCGCGTTCGGCTGGAGCATGCTGCTTGGGCCCGAAGGCCTGATCAACAGCGTGTTTAAGGCCATCGGTATCGGCCCGGTCAAGCTGCTGTACAACGAGACAGCCATCGTGATTGCGCTGGTGCACGTGATGCTGCCGTTCATGGTGATCCCGGTGTGGACGTCGCTGCAGAAGCTCGACCCGTGGGTGGAGAACGCCGCGCTCTCACTGTCCGCATCGCACTTCACCACCTTGCGCCGCGTGGTGCTGCCGCAGGTCATGCCGGGCATTCTGTCGGGCAGCCTGATCGTGTTTGGTCTGTCGGCCAGTTCATTCGCCATTCCGGGCCTGCTGGGCGGGCGCCGCGTAAAGATGGTGGCCACGCTCATCTACGACGAGTACCTGAACGAGCTCAACTGGCCGCTCGGTGCGGCCATCGCGCTGATTTTGCTGGCGGCCAATCTGGTCATCATGCTGGGCTGGAACCGCATGATCGAAAGCCGCTACAAGAAGACGCTGGGCTGAGGGGGCGCGCATGCAAAAGAACGGACCCCTCGCGCTCGCCTTCAACGCGCTCGTCATCACCTTCATGCTGGCGCCGCTGGTGATCGTGTGCATCGTCGCCTTCACCCCGGAAGAAACGCTCACGCTGCCGACCCGCCATCTCTCGCTGCGCTGGTTTGACCAGGTGCTGCATCACCCAGATTTTGTGCAGTCGTTCTGGAACAGCCTGTGGCTGGGTGTGGCGGCTGCCACCATCTCCACTGCACTGGCGGTGCCGGCAGCCATGGCCATCGTCCGCTCGCGGGCGCCGGGCCTGCAGTTTCTGCAGGGGCTGTTTCTGTCGCCGCTGATCATTCCGCACCTCGTGCTGGGTGTGGCGCTGCTGCGCATGTTTTCGCTGGTGGGTGGGCAAGGCAGTTTCGGCTGGCTGATCTTCGCGCACGCGCTCATCGTCACGCCCTACACCATGCGGCTGGTGATGGCCGCGCTCGTGGGCTTCGATCACTCGGTGGAGCACGCGGCCTACTCACTGGGCGCCAGCGGCTTCACCGTGTTCCGCCGCATGACGCTGCCAATGATCTTGCCGGGCATCACCGGTGGGTGGCTGCTGGCCTTCATCAACAGCTTTGATGAACTGACGATGTCCATCTTTGTGGTGTCGCCCGCCACCGTCACGCTGCCCGTGCGCATGTACATGTACGCCACCGAATCGCTCGACCCGATGATGGCCGCCGTCTCGGCGCTGATCGTCTTCCTCACGCTGGCGCTGATGCTGCTGCTGGACAGGGTCTACGGCCTGGACCGCATCCTGATCGGCAAGCATTGAGACAGAGACCACGATGAATGCTCCTGCAAAACCGGTAGCAGTTGCGCAACTCCAGCGCCTCAAGGAACGCAACCGCCCCACAGTGGCTTTCGTGCTGGATGGTCAGCCCGCCGAAGCACTGACCGGCGACACCGTATTGACGGCGGTGCTCACACAAGCACGCCAATTGCGCATCAACGAATTCAGCCAGCAACCGCGTGCCGGCTTCTGCCTGATGGGTGCTTGCCAGGACTGCTGGGTGCGCCTGGCCGATGGCCGATCACTGCGCGCCTGCCAGACCATGATCGAACCGGGCATGCATATCTGCACGCAGTTGGCCGCCACCGAGGGAGCCGCGTAATGGTGACGATGACTGCGCCCGCCGCGCCCACGTTGCAGCGTCAGAGCCAGCACGATTTGCCGCCCGTCATCATCGGCGCCGGGCCCGCAGGCGTGCGCGCGGCCGAAACCTTGCTGGCGCACGGCCTCAAACCCATCGTGCTGGACGAAGCGCCACGCGCAGGCGGCCAGATCTACCGTCGGCAACCCGATAGCTTTGGCCGCCCCGCCGCAGAGCTGTACGGCACCGAGGCCGCGCGGGCGCAGGCTGTGCATGCCACCTTCGACCGACTTCTGCCACAGCTCGACTATCACCCGCAAACGCTGGTGTGGAATGCACAGCCCGATCTGCTCGACCTGCTGCACGTGCCCACGCGCGGCATCAGCAGCCTTGCCTGGCGCGACGTGATCGTGGCCACCGGCGCCACCGACCGCGTACTGCCCATGCCGGGTTGGACGCTGCCGGGGGTCTACACGCTGGGCGGCGCGCAGGTCGCGCTCAAGTACCAAGGCTGCGCGATCGGCGATGCCGTGGTGTTTGCCGGCACCGGCCCCCTGCTGTATCTGGTGGCCAGCCAATACGCCAAGGCCGGGGCGAACGTGGTGGCGGTGCTCGACACGGCACCGGCTGCCGCGCGCTACAAGGCAGCGCCGGCCATGCTGGGCCAGCCCGCCGTCATGGCCAAGGGCATGGCGCTGGTCGCCTGGCTCAAGCTGCATGGCATTCCCATGCACCACGGTGTGCGGCTGCTGCGTGCCGAGGGCGATGCGGCGGTGAAGCAACTCGTGTGGCAAGACAGCGCCGGCCGCGATCAGCACACCGCGTGCTCCGCCGTGGGCATGGGCTACGCCTTGCGGCCCGAAACCCAACTGGCCGATCTGCTGGGCTGCGCGTTCGAGTTCTCCACGCTGCACCGCTGTCATGTGCCGCGCATCGACGTGATGCGGCGCAGTTCCGTCGCAGGCGTGTATCTGGCGGGCGATGGCGCGGGCATCATGGGCGCCGATGCTGCCGAATCTTCGGGCGCGCTGGCGGCGATGGCACTGCTGCAGGATCGGCAAGTCGCTATCGACACTGACCGCGTACGCCGTCTGCAAACGCGTTTGCAAAAGATCGAGCGATTCCGCCATGCGCTGGAAACGGCGTTTCCGTTTCCCGAAGATTGGGCTGCGCACGCCAGCGACGATCTGGTCGTGTGCCGCTGCGAGAACGTCACCGCCGGCACGCTGCGCCAGACGGCCAACGAATGCGGTGCGCATGAACTGAACCGCCTCAAGGCGCTGTGCCGGGTGGGCATGGGCCGTTGCCAAGGCCGTATGTGTGGTGCCGCGGCAGCGGAAATCCTGGCGCACGTACGCTCCGTACCGCTGGCCCAGGTGGGCCGCCTGCGCGGTCAGGCGCCGATCAAACCGCTACCGCTGGATGTGACCGCCGGGGAGGACGAGCATGCGTGAGCAACTGGCGTGCGACGTCGCCATCATCGGTGGCGGCATCATGGGCAGCGCCACTGCCCTGTTCCTGCGCCAGCGTGGGCTGACGGTCACGCTGCTGGAGCGCGACCTGTGTGGCTCACGCTCCAGCGGCGTCAACTTCGGCGGCGTGCGGCGCCAGGGTCGCGCCATCGAGCAATTGCCGCTAGCGCAACGCGCGCACCAGATCTGGGGGCGCCTTACCGAGCTGATCGGCACCGAGGCGGAATACGAACGCAGCGGACACTTCAAGATCGCCCGCAGCATCGCTGATATGGAATCGCTGGCCGACTATGCCGAGCGCAGTCAGAGCTTCGGCCTTGGGTTGCAGTTGATCGAAGGCCGGGCCGCGCTGCAGAAGTATTTCCCGATGGGAGGCGATCAGATTGTCGGCGGCTCGCTGTGCCCGGAGGACGGGCAGGCCAATCCGCGTCTGCTGTCTCCCGCGTTTGCCCGCGCCGCGCAGGCTGCCGGCGCCGATGTGCGCGAGCACGCGCCGGTGCTGTCGGTCGAGCACGACGGCGCACGCTTCGTCGTACACGCGCGGCAGCATGATCAGGACCTCGAGATCAAGGCCCCCGCCCTGGTCAACTGCGCCGGTGCCTGGGCAGCGCATTTTGCTGCGCAGTGGGGCGAACCCGTGCCCATGTTCACCATCCCGCCCACGATGGGCGTGACCGAACCCTTGCCCTTCTTCCTGCCCTGGAGCCTGGGCGTGGAAGGTGGCGGCATCTACTGCCGCCAGGTGCGGCGCGGCAACGTGGTGTTCGGCGGCGGGCGCGGCTACCTGCTTGACGATCAACGCGCGCGGTCATCGCACGTGGCCATCCTGCGCCAGTTGCCGCAACTGGCTGCGCTCCTGCCGCAACTCAAGGGCGCGCACATCATCCGCACCTGGAGCGGCACGGAAGGCAACCTGCCCGATGACCAACCCGTGATCGGTGCCAGTGCCCGTCGCCCCGGCCTGTTCCATGCCTTTGGCTTTGCCGGTGCTGGCTTCCAGCTCGGCCCCGGTGTGGGCGATGTCATGGCCGAGCTGATTGCCGAAGGCCGCACCAGTACGCCGATCGAACCCTTTTCCATCCAACGTTTTCTGCATCCCGACGCTTGATGCAGCTTGATGCACTTGATGCCCCAGGAGATCACCATGCTTGTGAAACACGCGAAAACATCGTTCGTTGCAGCGGCTGCCGGTGCTGCGCTACTTGCCGCTGGCATCACCCACGCCGAGACCAAGACGCTGTACATCGGCATGAACGGCGGCAACATGGAACGCACCTACACGCAGTTCGTGTTCCCGCCGTTCGAGAAGGCCAACAACGTCAAGGTGGTCGTCGTGCCCGGCACCTCGACCGACATCCTCGCCAAGGCGCAGGCCACCAAGGGCAAAGCGCAGATGCACGTGATGACGCTGGACGACGGCGTCATGTTCCGCGCCATCGGCATGGGGCTGTGCGAGAAGCTCAAGCCCTCGGCCAACCTGTCGGCCGTGCCCGCCATTGCCCACCTCAAGGGCGACTACGCCGTGGGCCTCTCGATGGGGCTGACGGGTCTCGCCTACAGCACCAAGATCTTTGCCGACAAGGGCTGGACACCGCCGACCTCGTGGGGCGACCTGGCTGACCCGAAATACAAGGGCAAGGTGGTGGTGCAGTCCATGCCGGCGTCGTCGTTTGGGCTGGACGCGTTCCTGATGTTCAACCGGCTCAAGGGCGGCACGGAAAAGAACGTCGACCCGGCATTCAAGGCATGGCCCACCACCATCGGCCCGAACGTGATCGAGTACATCCCCAACTCGTCGAAGGTGGTGGAGATGATGCAGGCCGGCGATGCGGCGCTGTTCCCCTACACGCTCACGCAGGTTGAGCTGATGAAGTCCAAGGGCATTCCGATGGAGTTTGTCGCGCCCAAGGAAGGCGCCGTCGTTCTGCTGACCGCGCAGTGCGTGCTGGCCAACAACCCGGATGCCGACCTCGCACAGAAGCTGGCGGACTACCTGATCAGCCCTGAGGCACAGGCGCTCGCCATGGAAAACGGCTCCTACAATCCAGTCAATCCGAAAGCACCGCTCAAGGGCAAGGCTGCGGAAGAGCAGAACAAGATGAACGGCATTCTCAAGACGGCCGTCGCGCTGGACTGGGATGTCATCAACGCCGAGCGCCCGGAGTGGAGCAAGCGCTGGAACCGCGTGGTCGAGCGTTGATCGCCCGGCAAGCGCACACTGATCAGTTGAACACGAAAGAACAGTAAGGATGGATGTATGGCAGATTCCCGCACACGATTGCAAACGGTACTGAACGCCCTGGGCCTGGACTTGAAGGCCTACGAAGGCACGGACTGGACGAGCCGCGCCCCACGTGACGGTTCCGTATTGGCCCGCGTCAAATCGCACACCGCCGAGCAAGCGCAGGCCGCCATTCAGAACGCGCACACGGCGTATCTGACATGGCGTGCCGTGCCCGCGCCGGTGCGTGGTGAGCTGGTGCGCCGACTGGGCGAGGTACTGCGCACGCACAAGGCAGCATTGGGCGAACTCGTATCGCTGGAGGCAGGCAAGATCGCCTCTGAAGGCCTGGGCGAAGTGCAGGAGATGATCGACATCTGCGATTTCGCGGTCGGCCTGTCGCGGCAACTGCACGGCCTGACCATCGCCAGCGAGCGGCCCGGGCACCGCATGATGGAGACCTGGCACCCAATGGGGGTGGTGGGCATCATCTCGGCGTTCAACTTTCCGGTGGCGGTGTGGTCGTGGAACGCGGCGCTCGCCCTGGTGTGCGGCAATGCCATCGTCTGGAAGCCGTCAGAGAAGACACCGCTGACCGCCATTGCGTGCCAGCACCTGATGCAACAGGTGGTGGATGCATTCAATGCGGAGAAGCCGGACGCCATCCCTGCGGGACTGAGCCAACTGCTGATCGGCGGGCGCGACGTGGGCGAGGCGCTGGTGGCCAGCCACCTTGTGCCGGTGGTCAGCGCCACGGGCTCGACCCGCATGGGCCGTCAGGTTGGTGTGAAGGTGGCGGAGCGCTTTGGCCGTTCGATTCTGGAGCTGGGCGGCAACAACGCGATGATCGTCACACCCTCGGCCGATCTGGAACTGGCGGCCCGCGCGATCACCTTTGCGGCCGTGGGCACGGCAGGCCAGCGCTGCACCTCATTGCGCCGCCTGATCGTGCACCGCTCGGTGGCCGACACACTGCTGGCACGCCTGGAAAAGATCTACCAGAGCATTGCCATTGGCGACCCGCTGGCCGACGGCACCCTGGTTGGTCCGCTGATCGACCAGGCCGCTTTCCATGCCATGCAACAGGCGCTGGCACAGGCACGCGCTGAAGGCGGCACGGTGCTCGGCGGTGAACGCGTGCATGAAGAACTCGGTGCCGATGCCTGGTACGTGCGCCCCGCGCTGGTCAAGATGCCCAAGCCGACCCACGTGATGCAAAGCGAGACCTTCGCGCCCATCCTGTACGTGGTGGTGTACGACGGCGACACCGACGAGGCGATCGCGATCCAGAACGGTGTGCCGCAAGGGCTGTCATCGGCCATCTTCACGGGCAGCCTGACCGATGCCGAGCGCTTCATGTCGTCAGCAGGCAGCGACTGCGGCATTGCCAACGTCAACATCGGCACATCGGGCGCCGAGATCGGCGGTGCGTTTGGCGGCGAGAAGGAAACCGGCGGCGGCCGGGAATCCGGCTCGGACGCGTGGAAGGGCTACATGCGCCGCGCCACCAACACCATCAACTACAG
>RepKanNP_Acetate_BrdU_F21BDRAFT_1000017_pt1 | contig 78422 bp, 72 predicted proteins | sample RepKananBrdUF21B_FD_10624 | JGI IMG/M metagenome (IMG submission 10624)
TGCGCCGGCCAATCGAAGATCGACAAGGACCCGATGTCGTGGAAGTACGTGCCGGCCGGCACCTGCGCGCAGATGGGCGGCACGATGCAAGCGCCGTCCAAGTAACGCGTCTCACCGGTACGGCTAAAGCGAGCGGCACCACCGGGCAGCAGGTTATCGACGAGGTGTTGCTCAAGGCTCAGCCGTCCAAGAGATTCCTGACCATCGATCAGGTGGCCGCGCTTACGGCGTTTCTCGCAAGGGATGCGGCGGCCTCCATGACGGGCGTGGTGATGCCCATCGACGGCGGTCGGACCCCATGGAGACATCATGGCAACCAAGACAGCTCCCATGGCTCCCGTCGCTCCCGACAATGTGCGGCGGATCGGCGCTCAATCGCCCCTCGGACAAACGGTGCTAGTGCTGCAAGGCGGGGGAGCGCTGGGCGCATACCAAGCGGGCGTGTACCAGGCTATGCACGCGGCGGGTATTGAGCCGGACTGGATAGTTGGCACATCGATCGGCGCGATCAACGGCGCGATCATCATGGGAAACCCGCCCGAGCGCCGAATGGAGCAGTTGCACGCCTTCTGGGAACGTACGGAAATCCAGCAAACGGACTTGCAACGCTATTGGGCGAGCCTACTGGGCAACACGTTCACCAACCTGGGAACGTTCACGCGCGGACTCCCCGCTTTTTTCGCGCCTAACCCTGCTGCGATGTTGGGACAGTTTGCTGCCGTGGGTATCGACCACGCCGCCTACTACACCACGGCGCCGCTGCGCCAAACACTCTTGGACCTGGTGGACTTCGATTACCTGGCTCAGCGCGACCATCGCCTGACGGTAGGGGCGGTCAACGCCAATACGGGCGTGATGCGTTATTTCGACAGCCGCCATGAGCCGCTGCGCGTCGAGCACGTGATGGCCTCCGGTGCTTTGCCTCCTGCGTTTCCTGCTGTGCGCGTGGACGGCGAGCCCTATTGGGACGGCGGCATTTATTCCAACACGCCTGTGGAAGTCGTGCTGGATGACAACCCGCGCCGTGACTCCACCATCTTCGCCATCCAATTGTGGACACCGCACGCCAGTGAACCGCAGAGCTTGGCGCAAATCAGCGAGCGACAGAAGGACATCCAGTTCTCCACCCGCGACACGAGCCACGTGCAGCGTCAACAGCAAATCCACAAGTTGCGTCACATCATTCGCGAGATGAGCAAGCGCTTGCCCCCGAAGCTGCGTGACGACCCCGCCATCCGCGAGCTTGCGGCCTGGGGATGCGGCACAACAATGCACCTGGTGCGCCTGCACGCGCCGCGCCTGCCTGGAGAGGACGCGTCCAAGGACATCGACTTCACCCGCCAGGGCATTCGCACGCGCTGGGAAGCCGGCTACAACGATGCCTGTCGTGCCATCGCTCAACGGCCATGGACCACTCCAGTGGATCCGACGGACGGCGTGATGATCCACGATATCTCGTGATGTAAAACCAGTGATGAACGGCTTTATGTTGACGACTGCGCTGACATCAGTCTGCCTGCTGAGCGCAGGCGTGATGGGTTACGCCATTCAGCGCGGCGCAACCTGCACAGTCGTCGCGGTGACAGAAATACTCGACACGCGCCGCTTCGGGCGGCTGCTCGCCATGCTGGAGGCGTCTCTATGGGTGCTGGCCGTCATCCTCGGATTGAAAATGCTCGGCCTGCGGATGCCAATGCCTCAAGGATACGCATCGACTGGTTTAACGGTGGCAGGGGCGGCGCTGCTTGGCATCGGCGCGGCGGTGAACCGGGCATGCGTGTTCGGTGCTATCGCCCGCTTTGGCAACGGCGAGTGGGCCTACATTGCTACGCCCCCGGGATTTCTTGCAGGTTACTGGCTGGCCGCACATGTCTTTCCCTTCATGACTAACGCCCCTTTGCAGCAGGCCGCGCCAGCGTTATCGCTACCGGCATGGGCTGCTGCAATAGTGATGGCTGTCGTCGCCGCACGTGTTGCCTGGACGGTCTATCGCACATTCATCTGCGGTGCCAAATGTCAGGCTGACAATTTAGGCAATCGAAAGAGCTCGCCACGGGTCACCTGGGCAGCGCGGGCGTGGCATCCCTACAGTGCCACGCTCGTCATCGGAGTCACTTTCATTATCCTGCTGACACTGGCTGGCGCCTGGACCTACACCGATACCCTCGCGGATTGGGCGCTCGAGCGCATGAGTGCGGCCGCTCTGCGCGGCCCGCTATTGCTGGCGCTGTTTGCCGGGGCAGCCCTGGGAGGATGGACGGCAGGCCACTTTGTACCGACTCGCCCCACAGGGACGGCGATAGGTCGTTGCGCGTTGGGCGGGGCCCTCATGGGCATCGGTAGTTTCTGGATCCCCGGGGGCAACGACGGCTTAATCCTCACTGGCCTGCCGCTGCTGTGGCCGTACGCTTGGATTGCGTTCTGCACCATGTGCGTGGCGATCGCAGCCTATCAGTTGCTGAGCCGGCATGTCCGGGAGGGTCAGAACAACCGGCCGTAAGGTTGCCTGGCAGTTCTCGACATCCATCACGAGACCCAGCTCACGCTGGTTTCTCGTGACGGTCTGCGTCGCAGTTGTCCTTGTTGTTCCACTCTTCGCTTCATTTCCGTCCGCTTACGTATGCAAGGAAAGCGCCATGCTGAAGGGCCTAGCTATCACTCCACCCGCTATTGGGCGCATTTTCATTGGCAAAATCGCCCATTCTTTGTCAGGAATCGGCGGCGGCCGCGACCAATGTGCACCACGCCACCATCGACCGCTACGCAGCGGGACGTGGTGAGGTGAGTAGCGCTCTCTATGCCCAACCGCAACCCCCTACATTCATGCAAGATGCCATCACACAGGCGCTGAACGCCGCCCTAGCCCGCCACCGCACGGGAGACCTCGGCGCCGCTGAAACGGCATACCGCACCATCCTCGCGGCACATCACAACGACCCCGATGCCACTTATTTCCTCGGCCTGCTGCTGCACCAGACCGGCCGCAGCGACGACGGCATGGCTCTGGTCGAACGCGCGCTGCACCTGCAGCCGGATCGTCCCGAGCGCTACAACGAACTCGGCAATGCCCGCGTACAGCGGGGCGAATTGACCCAAGCGGCCGAGGCGTTCATCCACGCGCTCGAACTGAAGGCGGACGACAAGCTCATCTGGAACAACCTGGGCGCGACCATGCTGGCGCTGGGCATGGCGGACGACGCGGCGACAGCCTTCCAAAACGCCATCGCCCTCGACGCCGACTTTGCCGACGCACTGGAACACTATGCCAACCTGCTCAGCGCGCGTGGCCAGACACAGGAAGCCGCCCTGTACCATTGCCGCGCCATACTTGCCCGCCCCGAAATCGACCAGCCGGAACAACTACGCCGTGTAGCGCTTTACCGGCTGGGCCGGCACGCAGAGGCAGCAGAAATCTATCGGCGCTGGCTGGAAAGAGAACCGGACAACCCCATTGCACGCCACTTCCTTGCCGCATGCGCAGGCACCGACACCCCTCCACGCTGCGCCGACGCATTCGTAGAGCAGACGTTCGACGACGCCGCGCCGCAGTTCGACCAGAAACTGACCGGGTTGCGCTACCGCGGTCCGGAATATGTGGGCGATGCCCTGCGTCAGTTGGCCTTGCCGCAGGGCTCACTGGATGTGCTGGACGCCGGCTGCGGCACTGGCCTGTGCGCACCACACCTCGCGCCCGTGGCCCGAACGCTGACCGGGGTCGACCTATCGGCCGGCATGCTGGCGCTGGCGCAAGCTGCCGGGCTGTACCACCAATTGGTCAAGGCCGAACTGGGTGAATATCTCGGCACCCACCCTACCCAATGGGACCTGATCGTCGTGGCAGACACATTGGTCTACTTCGGAGGGCTGGAACACATCGCTAGCGCGATGGCCGCCGCCTTGCGGCCTGCCGGCCATGCGATCCTGACATTCGAGGCGCTGGACACCAGCAGCGACGGAACCGATTACGTGCTGCAGCCCAGCGGCCGCTACGCACACAAGCTGACTTACATCGAACGCTGCCTTGCCGACGCCGGCTTTACCGGAATCACCAGCCGGAGCGTCCCCATTCGTCACGAATTCGATCGCGAGATTGCAGGCTGGGTGGTCGTGGCGGAACTACCGCGTTGGGACCTTGCCGCACCAGTCGGCACCCGCTCCTGAACTGGACAATTAGAACGCCTTCACGACCCACCGAACCAGTTGTAGCCCTGGTCAACCCAATAGCCACCCGGAAACGTGTTGGTGACGAAGATCTCCATGATGTGCTTCGGATTCTTGTAGCCGAGTTTCGTCGGCATGCGCAGCTTCATCGGGAAACCGAATTCGGCAGGCAGCCGCATGCCGTCGTACTCGAACGTCAGAAGCGTCTGCGGATGCAAGGCAGTCGGCATGTCGATGCTCTCGTAGTAATCATCCGCACACTTGAAGCCGACGTACTTGGCGCTCGTATCGGCCCCCACTCGGCGCAGAAACTGGGCAAACGGTGTTCCGCCCCAGCGGCCAATCGCGCTCCATCCTTCAACGCAGATGTGGCGTGTGATCTGTTCGGCGTGCGGCAGCAAATACAGTTCGTCGAGCGTCCAAGTGCGCTTACCTGTGACCAGACCTGACACAGTCAATCGGTATGTCGATGCATCGACGTGCGGCACCTCCTCCATCGAGTAGAACGCGTTGAAGGGAAATGGCCGTGTCAGGTCGGCTTCGGTGTAGGTGGGGGCAAGGCGCTTGGGGTCAAACAGCCAGGCCTGCACACGGTCATTCATGCGTGAGACCTTCAACAGGAAATCATTGACCGAGGCGTCGTCTACGAGGGTGCAGCCTGTGAGCATCGTCAAACCACCAAGCGTGAGAATGCGCCGGTTGAACAGGCGCCGCGATGGCATCTCGAGTTCACGGCGCACGTCGATCTCGAGCGCGCGCCGGTCCAGGCGATAACGGGTGACAGCATTGCGGGGCTTCGATGGCATGGTGACTCTCCTTTCAACGCCCGCGGATCATTGCCAGCAGCGACCGAGGAACGAGCGCCGCCATCGTGACGTGGACCACAAAGAAAAGGACGAGGAACGCCATCGCCCAGAAATGCACGACACGGGCTGTGTCATAGCCGCCCAGCAGTGTGCGCAGCAGCGGGAACTGGACCGATTTCCAGATCGCGAGACCCGACAGCACAAGCAGAATCAGGTCGATGATCGCTGCCAGGTAGGCTGCGCGCTGGACCGCGTTGTAGACCCTCAGATCGCTGTGACTCAGCTTGCCGTGCAACGCTGCCAAGACATCGCGCAAGAGTGTTCCCGGCGTGACCGGAAAAAATTTCCGGAGGATACGCCCGGTGATGCACGCGAGCGTCAAGTACACCGTGCCGTTGATGAACAGCAGCCACATCGCCGCAAAATGCCATTGCAAGGCACCGCCAAGCCAACCCCCCAGCGTAATGCCGGCCGGAAACTCGAACCATTCATAGATTGGCGAAGCGTTGTAGATGCGCCAGCCGGACAACACCATCGTGATCGCCGCAAGTGCGTTCAGCCAATGGCTCACGCGCACCCACAGTGGATGAATCAACCGCACCGGAACATCCGGCGCGCGGGGAGCAGCAGGAACCGCACTCATCATGCAATCTCCTGAAAGGGACATGGCGGGCTGGTTGACTGGTCAACCGTGCACCGTCCTATCCCGCCTGTGGTGACGCCCTGATCGCAGCGCTCATTCACAGAGGGGCACCGCACCACTTGCTGGTCAAGTGGCGCGGCACTATCACCGTTACTGCTTCATCTCATCCTTTTTCATATCGCCCTTCATCTCGTCCTTCTTCATCTCATCCTTCTTCATCCCCCCCTTCTTCATCTTGTCCTTCTTCATGCCTTCCTTTGCCATCTTGTCGTGCCCCATCGCGTCTTTGGCCATCGGGGCTTCCTCTTTCTTGGGCATGGTATCGGTCTGTGCGAACACGGCACCGGTGCTAACAAAGGCGAAACCGGCGACACAAGCAGCAATCAGTGCTTTCTTCATGGTGCGACTCCTTGGTGGAAAAGGTGTGTGGAACGACTTAGTCGAACATCGTCACCAAAACTGACACGCGATCACAATTTTCTTGCCAACAAATGCATCCAATGCGTCACTTCTTATGGCTTGGTGACGCTATCGGAAGAATTGCGATGTGGTCATCGCTAAGCGTGCGACTCAACGCGATCCTGTGTCAACTAAAGGCATGCGCTCCAGACTTGCTTAAGCGGGCACGGGGTATGACTGAACGGCGGCGCAGCGCGAATCCGGCCACCGCTCACGGGGTAATGCCGGTGTCACCGGCGAGTCAAGCATTGGATTGACCAGGGTAGCCTGCTGGAGGCATCTGATCCGGACGCTCGGCATCCTCGCGCAGCAGGATCTGCGCGCGAAGATGCCGGCGTTGAATGGTGCTGATGTCAGCGCAGCAATTACGCAGCGGCACCCACCTCGGTGATCGCGCTATAGACCAGCGTGCGCAACTGGCGGCGCACCGGATACGCCGACGACGGCAACACCTGCGTCAGGAACAGGCCAATCAGATCCTCCTGTGGGTCGACCCAGAAGAAGGTGCCAGCGGCGCCCCCCCAGAAGAAATCGCCAGTGCTGCCGGGGACCAACGTGGCCAGCTGCGCCACCGTGGTGGCAAAGCCGAGCCCGAATCCCACGCCGTCATAGGCAGCCTCGCTGAACATCGAGCGCGGCGACATGCTGGAGATGCTGGCCCCGCCCGGCAGATGGTTGGCGGTCATCAGCGCCAGCGTCTTCGGCCCCAGCAGGCGCACGCCGTCCAGCTCACCGCCTTGCAGCAGCATGCGCGCGAAGCGCAGGTAGTCAGCAGCGGTCGACACCAGGCCACCGCCGCCCGAAACAAAGCTGGGCGGCTTCAGGTAGAGGCTGGTGCGCGGATCGTCTTGCAAAGCCGGCCGATCTGACACCGCCGTCGAACCAAGCGCCCCCACGGCGTAGCAGGCGCAGAAGCGAGATGCCTTCTCTTCCGGCACGTAAAACGCCGTGTCGACCATGCCTAGCGGATCGAATATCCGCTCCTTCAGGAAGGTCTCGAACGGGATGCCGCTGACCTTCCCAACGAGGTAGCCCAACACATCGGTGGAGACGGAGTAGTTCCAGGCCTCGCCCGGCGAGAACTCGAGCGGCAAGCCAGCCAGCTTCTCGATCATCTCGTCCAGCGTGCCCTGCGTGGCGATGTCGCCCAGCTTGAGCTGGCGATACGCCGCGTCAACGTTGGTGTTCTGGTGGAAGCCGTAGGTCAGGCCGGAGGTATGGCGCAGCAGGTCGACCACCAACATGGGGCGCGCGGTCGGGCGCGTCTGGAAGCCCTGCATGAAGCCACCGGCGTAGACGCCCAGGTTTTTCCACGCCGGGATGTACTTGCTGACCGGATCATCCAGCGCGATCTTGCACTCCTCGACCAGCATCATGATCGCCACGGACGTGACGGGCTTGGTCATCGAGTAGATGCGGAAGATCGAATCCTCGGCCAGCGGGACTTGCCGCTCGCGGTCAGCCTGGCCGAGCACTGAGTTCAGGACCCGCTCACCGCGACACCACACCTGGGTCAGGGCACCGGGCAGCTTGCCGGTGGCGATATAGGCGTCATCGATAAAGCGCTCAACCCGCCCGAGCCGATCCCTGGACATCCCATGTGTTTCGCTACGCCGCGCATCCATGCTTTCCCCTTGTACCTTGTATTCACAACTGCGCCGCTGGCGCAGGCTGACAATGGCATGCCGGTGCGTGGTGTTGCTGACCGCGCGTACCGGCCCGATGGCTGTGTGGTGGAGCGCAGGCATGCCCGGCTTCGCCACACGCCGCCATGATGACATTACCCGCGGCGCTCGATGCGCTTGCACCCCCGGAATGCGCTATTGCCATTCAGATTGATCAAGCTCTGGCGGCAGGCTCCAGGCTTGGCTTTCCGCGCGGAAATAGGCCATGACCTGATTCGCCTCGTGTTCCGTATCAATCAGATCGGGCAGACCCCCATCCACAGCCTCGGACATTGCATCCTCGTCAGAGGGATCGCGCATGCTGGCAGCCAGGACGCGCTCCAGCACCGCTGCCCGTGATGCCATGCCGATGTGCCGGTAGATGTTGGCGATCTCCTGCACGCGCGCCTCCCCAAGGTTGGGGATCGCTGTGTAGCCCTCATTGGCGAAGCCGTCCTCCAGGTCAAAGAGCGCGACAGCATGTTGGAAACCGATGGGGAGAGACCGCAGTTCGTCGTCGGTGTGGCCATGCCCGCTCCGACCGCCACTGGATAGCACGCACACCGGCAGATACTGCAACGCGTCGAAGAACAGGTCGTTGTCTTCGATGGTCCAGAACGCAAGCGGCAGGCGCTTGCCACCCAGTTCGCTTGCCCAGAACTTATGCAGCATGCCGCGCAACGTGAACAGTGCGGGAATCGTATAGATGGGAATGGGTTGGGTGTGGGGCATGGCGTTGAGCACTCGAAAAACGCGGCCATCAAATGCACGGCCACAAGGTCTGACATCACCCGCCTTTGCGCGAGTGCCTGCAAGCAATCGAACCACGCACACCATCCAATTGCCCAGCCCGGCACAAACCGCCGAGTTGGGCACTGCCGTCAGATATCAGATCGACAGGCAAAGCTTACCGAAATGCTTACCCGCCGCCTGATGGGCAAACGCCTCGGCAATGTCCTCCAGCGCGAACGTGCGGTCAATCACCGGCTTGATACCCGTTGCCTCGATCGCGCGCACCATGTCGCGCTGTTGGCTGCGGCTGCCGACAATCAACCCTTGCAGCGTCTGGTGGCGCAGCATCAGCTCAACGGTGGGCACCTGCCCGACAACGCCCGCCAGCACGCCGATCAATGCAATATGGCCGCCAGTGCGGCATGCACGGATGGATTGCGTCAGCGTGTCCGCCCCGCCGACCTCGATCACCTGATCGACGCCCCGCCCGTTCGTGTACTCCAGCACCTTGGCAGCCCAATCCGTGTCGCGGCGGTAGTTGATGGTGTGATCTGCGCCAAGTGCGCGAACGCGTTCCAGCTTCTCGTCGGACGACGACGTTGCGATGACCGTTGCGCCCATCCGCTTGGCGAACTGCAGCGCGAAGATCGATACGCCGCCGGTGCCGAGCACAAGCACGGTGTCACCGGCCTTCAATTGCCTGTCGACCACGAGCGCGCGCCATGCGGTCAGGCCTGCCGTGGTGAGCGTTGCCGCTTCTTCGTGGCTGTAGCCGCGTGGTGCGTGCGTGAACCAGTGTGCAGGGTGGACGACGCATTCGCGTGCGTAGCCGTCAACGCCATCGCCCGGCACGGTCTTGAAGTCCGACAGCGTCGGGCCGCCGTCCAGCCAGGTCGGGAAGAAGGTCGACACAACGGCATCACCCACTGCGAATTCACTGACGCCCTCGCCGATGGCCTCGACAACGCCGGCGCCATCGGACATCGGGATGCGGCCATCCGCGCTGGGCAAACGGCCGGTCACAACGCCAAGGTCATGAAAATTCAGAGAGCTCGCGTGAATGCGTACGCGGATTTCGCCAGGGCCGGGCGCGCCGGGGTCGGCAAGTTCGACCCGTTGAAGTTGATCCAATCCGCCGGGCTGGCGCAAGGTGATGGCTTTCATTGAAACGGTTCCTTGGGAGAGATCGAGACAGCGCCGCAGCCGTACACGGCAACGCAGCGACAGGGGAGATTGTCGAGCTACACATCGATTGCCGCAAGAACGTACAATTATCGCCAGTACTATCAATTTTGTAGGTACAAACCGAATGCGTCGCAAACCTCAAGGCATCAAGAGCGGCTGCGCGGTCGAGGTCACGCTTTCCGTGATCGGCGGCCTGTGGAAGCCCGTCATCCTGTTTCATCTGCTGGACGGCACGAAGCGCTTCATGGAACTGACGCGGCTGATTCCCAACGCCACACAGCGCATGCTGACGCTGCAACTGCGTGAGCTGGAAACCGACGGCATCATCGTGCGGCACGTTTATCCGCAGGTGCCGCCCAAGGTCGAATATGCGCTGACCCCGCTTGGGGAGTCGCTTGCACCGGTGCTGATCAGCCTGCGCGACTGGGGGCAGTCGTACCGGGAGCGCGAAGTGCCGGACGCACTGCCAGAGGCTGTAGAGGCTTAGCCACCCCATCTCCTGCGTTGTTACAATTCTTCTTTGACAAAATCTGACTTGTCAAATACTGTGCAGTCCAACAACGCAACGAGCAGGCCATGAAGCACTACAACCGCGACAACTTCCAACTCTTGCAAAGCGTGGGGTTCTACATCACCCGGGCCCGCAACCTGACCGGGATGGAGCTGGACGACGCACTGAGCCCGCTGGACATCACGAGCCAGCAGATGGGCATTCTGTTGTCGGTGGCGCGCGATATTGCCAATACGCCGTACGAGCTCTCCAAGCTGCTCGGCATAGATACCGGCTTGATGACACGCACGCTCGACAAGCTCGAGCTCAAAGGCCTGCTGGTCCGCAGCCGCAGCCTGGAAGACCGCCGTGTGGTCAACCTGGAGCTGACGGCCAAGGGCGCAGACATCGCCAACCAGGTGCCCGACATTGCCGCCGAGGTGTTGAACCACCGGCTGCAACGCTTCTCCCCCGCCGAGTTTCAGGAATTCCTGCGCTTGCTGAAGAAATTTGCGGAGTGAGTCTTACGGCTCATTTTTTTATCCATTTATCTGACAAATCAGAAAATGCAAAATCAAACTAAACCCGATCGCCTGCTCCGCCGTCCTGCCATTGCGCTGTCGGCCGTGTGCATGGCCGTGCTGGCCGGCTGCGCCAACTACGCCGGCATGCATAGCGACAGGCAGATGATTGAGCCTGACGGCCTCGCCACCACGCAAAGCCTGCCGGCCGAACAGGGCCGCTGGCCCGCCGCAGGTTGGGACGACCAATTTGGCGACGCGCAGCTCAAAACGCTGATCGACGAAGCCCTGCAAGGCAGCCCGTCGCTGGAGATGGCTCGCGCCCGCGTGGCCGCCGCAGCTGCCGCCAGCGAAGGCGCCAACGCCAACACGCTGCCGCAGGTCTCAGCCAGCTACAGCATCAACCGCCAGCGCTTCTCGGAAACCGCCCTCGTGCCGCCGCCGTATGCGGGCGCCTGGCAAACCGAGAACAAGGCCGCAGTCAGCGCCTCGTACGATCTGGACCTGTGGGGCAAAAACCGCGAGGCGCTGAAGTCTTCCGTTTCGGCCCTGCGTGCGAGCGAGGCCGAGACCGAGCAGATCAAGCTCACGCTCTCCACCGCCATCGCCCGCGCGTACAACGATCTGGCCCGCCTGTACGCACTGCGCGACATCGCTGCAGACCAACTCACCCAGCGCCAGCAGGTGCTGCGGCTCACGCAAGGCCGCGTGACGATGGGCCTCGATACCGATGTGGAAAAGAAAGGCGCAGAAGCCGATGTCGCCAGTGCTGAAGCCACCATCGCCTCGCTCGACGGCAGCGTGCAGCGCGTGCGCTACCAGCTCGGCGCGCTGCTGGGCAAAGGGCCAGACCGCGGCCTGGCCATCACCCGCCCCACGTTGGGCGTGGGCGACACGGTGGCGCTGCCGGACAACCTGCCCGCCGATCTCGTCTCCCGCCGCCCGGACCTCGTGGCTGCCCGCTGGCGCGTGGATGCCAGCACGCACGACATTGCCGTGGCCAAGGCCGACTTCTATCCGGACATCAACCTTGCCGCCGCAATCGGCTTGGACGCCTTCGGCTTCGGGCGCTTTCTGACCGCAGCCAGCCGCACCGCCAACGTGGGGCCCGCCATCCACCTGCCGATCTTTGACGGCGGCGCGCTGCGTGCCCAGCTCAAGGGCCGCTATGCCGACTTCGACTACGCCGTCGCGCACTACAACGACACGCTGGTCAACGCGTTGTCCGACGTGGCGACACAGCTCTCGGAAATCCGCTCAGTGGACAACGAACTGGCCGCCAGCGTGCGCGCACAGGACGCCGCCCGTCGCGCATTGCAACTCGCACTCGCGCAGTACAAGGGCGGACTGACCACACAGCTCACCGTGTTGCACGCGCAGGCCAACGCGCTGACGGCCGACCAGCAGGTCGCCAGCCTGCGCATGGCGCGCCGTGACCACCAGATTGCGCTGGCCTCCGCTCTCGGCGGCGGTTACCAGGAAGCACCGCAGAACACGCAAATCCGCTGAACCACCGTCTCCCATCCACATTGCCGGACCAAACAGGTGCCCAAATGAACGCCCCGATCCAGAACGAAACGCAGGCCGTTGCCGAAGCCAACGCCGCCCCGACCACCCGCCTGAAGACCCGCCGCAAGGTGCTGCTGATTGCGCTGGGCCTGGCCACCACCGTGGCCGCTGCCGGCTATGGCGCGTACTACCTGAGCGTGGCCCAGTACCACGAAGATACTGACGATGCCTACGTCAACGGCAACCTCGTCCAGCTCACGCCGCAGGTGTCGGGCACCGTGGTGGCCGTCAATGCCGACGACACGCAGATCGTCAAGGCGGGCGAGCCAATCGTCTCGCTGGACCCGGCCGATGCGGAAGTCGCGCTCGACAATGCCCGCGCCCAGCTTGCGCAGACGGTGCGCCAAGTGAGCAGCCTCTACGTCAACAACACCGTGTACGCCGCCACCATCGCCCAGCGTGAAGCGGATCTCGCACGCGCACGTGACGACCTGCGCCGCCGTACCACGGTTGCCGAAGCGGGTGCCGTGTCTGCCGAAGACGTCGCCCATGCGCGCGACACCGTGCGCGCCGCTGAAGCCGCGCTGGACACCGTGCGCCAGCAACTCGCCAGCAACCGCACCCTGACCGCCCAGACCACGGTGGCCGAACACCCCAGCGTGCAGGCCGCCGCCGCCAAGCTGCGCGACGCTTACCTCGCCAACGCACGCAACACGCTGCCCGCGCCGGTCACAGGTTATGTAGCGCGACGCTCGGTGCAGGTCGGCCAGCGCGTCGCCCCGGGCACGCCGATGATGGCCATCGTGCCGCTGGACGGCGTGTGGGTCGACGCCAATTTCAAGGAGGTGCAGACGAAACACATCCGCGTTGGCCAGCCTGTTGAACTGCGCGCAGACATGTACGGCAACTCGGTCACGTATCACGGCAAGGTGGCGGGCTTCTCTGCCGGCACGGGCGGCGCATTTGCCACGCTGCCCGCGCAGAACGCCACCGGCAACTGGATCAAGGTCGTGCAACGCCTGCCGGTGCGCATCCAGCTGGACCCGGCAGAGTTGCGCGAACACCCGCTGCAGATCGGCCTGTCGATGCAGGTGGATGTGGACACGCACGGTGCCGCCAGCATCCCGCGTGCGCAGCCGGCAGTGCCGCTCAACACGGCCACGCGCACCGATGTGTTCCGCCGGTATGGCGAAGACGCCAACGCCGAGATCGCCCGCATCATCGCGCAGAACAGCACCCTCGATGCCCGTTCGCAAACGCAGCTCGCCCGCGCAGACGCACCGCGTGCGACGGCCCCGCAGATGTAAGCCGCCCCTTTTTTCCCCAACTATCTGACAAGTCAGAAAAATTGACGCAGCCTCTGCGAGGTCATCATGGATGCACAAGCCAATACCGAACCCGCACCGCTCACCGGCGGCAAGCTGGCGCTCGGCTCCCTAGCCGTGGCGCTGGCCACGTTCATGAACGTGCTGGATTCGTCGATTGCCAACGTGGCGATCCCAACCATTGCCGGCAACCTGGGCGTGTCGGTGGATGAAGGCACCTGGGTCATCACGCTGTTTGCGGCAGCCAATGCGGTGTCGATTCCGCTCACGGGTTGGCTGACGCAACGCATCGGGCAAGTGCGCCTGTTCGTGGCGACCATTCTGCTGTTCGCGCTGTCGTCGTGGCTGTGCGGCTTGGCGCCCAACCTGCCGGTGCTGCTGGCTGCGCGCATTCTGCAGGGCGCGGTGGCGGGCCCGATGACGCCGCTGTCGCAGGCCATCCTGCTGGGCTCGTACCCGAAACAAAAGAGCGGCACGGCACTGGCGCTGTGGGCCATGACGGCCACCGTCGGCCCGATTGCCGGCCCGCTGCTGGGCGGTTGGATTACGGACCGCTACTCGTGGTCGTGGATCTTCTACATCAACATCCCCGTCGGCCTGTTTGCCGCGGCGGTCACGTGGTTCCTCTACCGCGATCGTGAATCGGCCACGCGCAAGCTGCCCATCGACAAGATCGGCCTGGTTTCGCTCATCACCTGGGTGGCGGCGCTGCAGATCATGCTCGACAAGGGCAAGGACCTGGACTGGTTCAACTCGCCGTTCATTGTCGGGCTGGCGGTGGTGGCGCTCATCGCGTTTGTGTTCTTCCTGATCTGGGAACTGACGGACCAGCACCCCATCATCGAACTGCGCCTGTTTGCGCGCCGCAACTTCCTCTCGGGCACGGTGGCCATCTCGGTCGCCTATGCCGTGTTCTTCGCCAACCTGGTGATCCTGCCGCAATGGATGCAGCAATGGCTGGGCTACCCGGCCGTCAACGCTGGGCTGGCCACCGCGCCGCTGGGCATCTTTGCCGTGCTGCTCACGCCGGTGCTGGGCCGCATCTTGCCGAAGTCCGACATGCGCGTGCTGGCAACCCTCGCCTTTGCCGGCTTTGCGGGCGTGTTCTTCATGCGCTCGGGCTATACCGCCAATGTGGATACGTGGTCGCTGGTGTTGCCGACACTGCTGCAGGGCATTCCCACCGCAATGTTCTTCGTGCCGCTCACAGCCATCATCCTGTCGGGCCTCCCGCCGGAAAAGATTCCCGCTGCTGCCGGCCTGTCGAACTTCGTGCGGGTGTTCTGCGGCGCGGTGGGCACATCGCTCGCCACCACGGCATGGAGCAACCGCACCATCCTGCACCACGCACAACTGGCCGAACAAAGCAGCGCGAGCAACCCAACCTATAACGCCGCGCTGGACGGCATCCGCGCCGCGTTCGGCTTCAGCCCGGCTGAGGCACTCGCCTACTTCGAGCGTGGCCTGGATGCACAAGCCTCCATGCTCGGGCTAAACGACATCTTCTGGATCTCGGGCGTGATCTTCTTGGTGATCGTGCCGCTCATCTGGTTGGCCAAGCCCGTCAAGGGCACCGGCGGTGGCGCGGTGGCCGCGCATTGAAAGCCCATGCATTCACGGAGCCAACGATGTTGCAGATCCCCCCCATGCCAGATTCGGCCGTGCTGCTGGATGTGCTCGTCTCGGTCAATCGGTTGCACAGCACGCTGCAGCAACGCGTGACGGAGATGCTGGGCAGCACGGGGCTCTCGATCGCGCAGTGGCTGCTGCTTTGCCACTTGCGCTACGCAGCCGCCGGCACGCTGACGGAAATCGCCGTGACGCTGCATCGGGACATCGGCGGGCTCTCACGTGCGGCCCATCTGCTTCAGTTGCGCCGCCTGATTTCTGTCACGCGCGGCGCGGAGGATCGGCGCAGCGTCCGGTTGTCGATCAGCGCGCCCGGCATCGCACTTTGCGAGTTGTTGGATCAACAGATAGCCGAGCGCCTGACCAGCGCGCTGACCGCCAGCATGGGGCTGCAATCCGTGCATGCGCTGCGGCACCTGATGGAAGGCGCTGCCGCATCGCTCACGTAGCGCACGTATCGTCGTGCCGCTTTCAACGTAGCGCGATTGCGGGAATAGATACCGACCTATATAGTCCCGTCGCGTCAACAGCGGCACGCCAATCAGAACAACCTTTGCTGCGTCGCTGGCTTGTTTCCGTCTCTTAATGTTTGGCGATTTCCACGCTCGCCAGAGACTGCGTCCTCTCCAATCGTCTTCCATCGCGCTCTTGATGCGCGCTCTCGCCATGCCTACGTTTGCAGCCCCCGCCGCACAGACTTCCCTGCGCCAAGCCGTGCTGGCGCTAAGCCTCGCGGTATCGTTGCCCGCCATCGCACAAACAAGTGCCACAGCACCGCGCGTGGTTTCCGAGATGAAGGGCATCCTCGTCAAGGCAACCACCGCGCTGCCCAAAGCAGGCGGCAGCGCAAGTGACCGGGAGGATTGCCCGCAGCGGGTCATCCAGCCGAAGTCGGCCGCTGCCAAGCAGGTGGCCGCGCAGGGCTGGGCCGTCATGGCCGACGTGCCGCTGGGGCCCTACCGCGCCGTGAGCTTTGCGGGCCAGATGCAGGCCGGCACCAGCGGCACCTGTGCCGCTACGCAAGGCAACATCGCGGTGTTCAGCAATGACAAGCTGATCGCGCTGGCCTACGGCAAGTCGGCAGACGACACCGCCATCGGCAACCTCGTCCCGCTTGAGGGCGGCACCGTGCGCCTGTGGGATGGCGACATCGTTCCCGCGCCCGCGGGCGACCTGCATGTCGACGCCGACGGCACGGTGCGGCTGACCAAGATGGCTGACGAAGACACCGTCTGCCAGGGCCGCGCCAAGCTGCCGAACGTCTATGGCATGTCGATCGACAAGGCACGCAAGGCGCTGGCTGCCAAGGGCTGGAACCCGGTGCGTGCCAAGGCCAGTGGCGACCCACGGCAAGCGGCGCAGTTCAAACACGGCATCATCGAAACCGACGACTGCTCGGGCACGGGCATGGCCTATTGCAGCTACAGCTACGCCGGCCCGGCCGGCAAGCTGTCGCTGGAAACCGCTGGCGAAGATGACCTGCCGAGCGTGTCGGGCTACAGCGTCAAGTGCCGTTGAGCGCCCTGGCGCTCAGCCGCTCAGTTGTGTTTCGCGACGGATGAGCGCTGCCGTGAGCGCATCCTTGCCTAGGAAATGCTGATTAGCGCGAGCCGATGCTGACGCCCGCGCGTCGGGCCTTGACGCAAAGCACCGGTTGAGCACGAACGCGCCACTGCCCTGGCACACAACGGGCGAGAGCACGGGGCACGCAGCTTGCTAAAGTGGTTGGGTTGCCCTAGCTCGTCCACAGCGCGATGGCGGCGGAACCGCTCGTTGCGCCGCAGTCGTCCCACTCAGCGTGAACCGTTCTTCGTCTTCTCTTCAAAGCATCCAGGCACTGCGAGGCTTTGCCGCGCTCTACGTCGTTGTATTCCATTCCGGCCTGGCGCTGGCCCATGCCGACATGCCCGCCCTGGCGTGGCTGACCACGCACGTGATCAAGCGCGGACATGTGGGAGTGGATGTCTTCTTTGTCATCAGCGGCTTCATCATTGCGTGGGTCGCCATCCTGGGCCCCAAGGGACCGGAGACGCCCGGCGAGTTTCTCGTCAAGCGCGCATTCCGGCTGGCGCCGCCGTACTGGCTGATGTCGGTGCTGCATTCCACATGGCTCAATCCGGTGTCGACTGGCGTGCTGCTCAGCTCACTGGCCTTCCTACCGCAGGCCAATGTGGATGCGCCTTACTTCGGCTATCCCGCGCTCTACGTCGGCTGGTCACTCAACTACGAGGCGTTCTTCTATGCACTGTGCGCGCTGGGCCTGGCGCTGTTTGGCAGACGCGCGCTGTGGCTGGTCGCGCTGGTGTTGTTCACCACAACCATCATCGTGCCGTTCTGGCACAGCGGTGTGGTGCTGCGTGATCCGGAGGCGCTCTACACCTGGGCCACGCCCCTGCAGGCAATGGCCGCCAACCCACTTGTGCTCGAGTTCCTGCTGGGGGCGGGGCTGGCGTGGCTGCATGCGGAACACCGGCACCGCCTGACACCCGTCATGGCCCATGTGCTGTTGGCGGCCGGTCTAGGCACCTTCATCGTCTCCGTGATCGGGCCCGTGCCCAGGTTTGATCTGCTCGCGCGCGGCCTGCCGGCGGGGGCATTGCTGATCAGTCTGGTGGCGATGGAGTACTGCGGCCTGCTACGCGTGCCGCGTGTGGCGGTGTGGCTGGGTGAGTTGTCGTATGCGCTCTACCTGGTCCACCCCAGCGTGATCGAAACCACGCATCGTCTGGTGGGCGTGCTTGCGCCGGAGTGGATCGGTACGCAAGTCCTGCTGTTTGCCGTCAATCTTGCGCTGACGCTTGCGCTGGCGGCGCTGCTCCATCGCTATATCGAGCAGCCCTCCATTGCACTGGGCCGCAAGACGATCGACTGGATGGATACCCAGCGGCATGCGTGGCGCGCACGGCTGGGGCTGCAGAAACCGTGAGCACTGCATAACGTTTCCGGTTTTTATTCGTTCACCGCACGACGGGCGTCTCACACAATGGTTGCCTCAGAAACAATCTGTCGCACGCCATGTCTGCTCGTTCTCACTGGTTCCGTTTTGCCCCTACCGTATTGGCTGCTGCCACGTTGCTGGCAAGCACGGCTGCATCTGCTGACGCCACGCTCGACAAGGTCCAGCAGCGCAAGAAGCTGGTGGTGGGAGTGGTGCTGTCGGGCGGACCCTTCGGTTCCATTGACCCGGTAACGCAACGCGCAACAGGCTTCAATGTCGACTTGGCGCAGGCGCTTGGGCGCGGGCTGGGTGTGGAGGTGGAAACGGTGCAGGTGCAGCCGTCCAACCGCATTCAGTTCTTGCAGCAAGGGCGTGTGGACATTCTTGTTGCCTCGATGGAGCTGAACCCCGAGCGCGCGGAACTGTTGGCCCACGTGCCCTCCCCCTATTACCGCGTGGGTGGCGTAGCGCTGGTGCCCAAGGACAGCCCCGTGCAGAAGTGGAGCGACCTGAAGGGCAAGGATGTGTGCCTGTCGCAAGGCAGCAGCTACACCAAGCCGCTGGCGGCCGAGATCGGTGCCACGCCCAAGGGCTTCAAGAGCCCGGCGGAATCGCTGCTGGCACTGCGCGGCAACAACTGCGCCGCCGCCGTGCATGACGCCACGCTGCTCCAACCGCTGCCGCGCACCAACCCGGAATGGAAGGACTACCGCGTTGTCGGCCCAGATCTGATCCCCTCGCCCACCGTTATCTGGGCACGCAAGGGCGAGAACGACACCGTGGCCGCGCTCGATCGCATCGTGCAAGGCTGGCATCGCGATGGCTGGCTGATCGAGACCGAGAAGAAGAATGGCATCCTGCCGCCCTCGCCCGCGCTGGTCGAATGGCACGAAGCTGCAAAGGGCATCGTCAAGGCGGGCCGTAGCTGACCCGCATTCCGCATGGCTGACGATCTGCTTCTGCGCGTGATTGCGCTGGTCCGCCATACGGGCCTCGACTACGGCTTCCTGGCTGAAGCCTACGAACGGAATGCGCTGCTGCAAGGCGCCAGGCTCTCGCTGCTGGTGATGTTCAGCACCGTGGTGTTGAGCCTCATCTTTGGGGTGGTGCTGGCGCGCTTGCTGATCTCACCGCGCCGGCGTGTCGCGCAACTCGCCCAGGGCTTTGTTGAACTCACCCGCAACACACCCACGCTGGTGCAGTTGTGCTGTGCGTTCCTGGTCGTCAACACACTCATCACGCAAGCGCTGGCGCAGTGGCAGTTGCGCAACCCGCTCACGCCGTTCTTCTGGGCGGTCGCCATTCTCTCGCTGCACAAGGCGGCCTTTCATGCCGAGGCGTTGCGCGGCGGCATCGAGGCCGTACCGCCCGCCATGCTGGAAGCGGCAACGTCGTTGGGCTTCAGCGCACGTGAACGGCTGTGGCGCGTGCAGCTTCCGCTGGCATTCCGTGCCGCGCTGCCCTCGCTGATGAACAACACGGTGGAACTGGTGAAGGCGTCGTCTCTGGCCTCGGCCATTGCGGTGGGCGACATCACCTACAGCGCGCTGATGATCTGGACCCAACGCGACAACGTGCTCGAATGCATGGTGCTGTTACTGCTGTTCTATGGCGTGGTCACCTATGCCGTGCACGCAGCCGGCGTGTGGATCGAACGCCGGCTGCGCATGCCGGGCTATGGGGCCACGGGCCACGCTGTTGCAGGAGGGCCCGCCCATGCCTGACACTCTTCTTGGGACGCTGCTGCACTGGTCACCGGCACTGCTGCGGGGGTTGGCCATCAATATCGGCATCAGCTTGCTTGCCGTTGGGCTGGGCACGTTGATCGGGCTAGCCGTCGGTGCGTTGCACCTGTCGCCGGCAGGCTGGGTGCAACGGTTTGCCGGCAGCTACGTCGTCGCCTTCCGGAATGCGCCCTGGCTTGTGCTCGTGTACGGCATTGCTTACGCCGTGCCGTTCGAGATTGTCGTGCGCGGCCATGTGTTTCCGTTTCCCGACTGGCTCAAGGTCACGCTGGCGCTGGCACTGCCTGCAAGTGCCCACGTAGCGGAAATCTTTCGTGGCGCGGTGCTGTCGATTCCGTCTACGCAGTGGGAGGCGGCGGCATCGCTGGCCTTCACGCGCCGCGACATCCTCTGGCGCATCGTGCTGCCACAGTGCCTGCGCCGCATGCTGCCTTCATGGATGAACCTGTACGCGGTCATCACCATGGGCACCGCCATGGCCTCGCTGGTGGGCGTGCATGACCTGCTCGACACCGCGCAGATTGCCAGCAACACCGTCAACCGTACGCCGTTCACGGTGCTTACCTACTTCACTGTGCTCGGGTTGTTCTTCGTCTATTGCTACCCGATTTCGCGCCTGACCCGGCGCCTGGAGCGCGCCCATGTCCTCGCCTGATCTGCTGCCCCTTGATGCGCCTGCTACCAGTGCTCCGCTCGTAGCGTTGCGCGATGTGCATCTGACCTTCGGCACCACACCTGTATTGCGCGGCATCGATCTCGATGTGCACCGTGGCCAGGCCGTGTCGATCATCGGGCCATCCGGCTCAGGCAAGTCGACGCTCTTGCGCTGCATCAGCGGGCTGTTGCGGCCGCAACGCGGCAGTGTGACGGTGGACGGCATCCGCGTCGACCAGCTCACCACCGAGGCCGACACGATTGCCCTGCGCAAGCGCATCGGCTTCGTGTTCCAGCAGTACAACCTGTTTCCGCACCTGAGCGTGCTGGACAACCTGACGGCCGCCCCCGTGCGCGTGCTGGGCCGAACGAAGCAAGAGGCCGAAGCCGATGCGCATGCCCTGCTCAAGAAGGTAGGTTTGGCCGACAAGGCACGCGCCTATCCGGGCCAGCTCTCCGGCGGCCAGCAACAACGCGTGGCGATTGCCAGGGCGCTGGCAATGCGGCCCGAGCTGATCCTGTTTGACGAGGTGACCTCGGCGCTCGACCCTGAGACGGTGGGCGAAGTGCTCAACGTCATCGGAGAACTGGTCGACGATGGGCTGACCTGCGTGCTGGTGACGCACGAAATGGCCTTCGCACGCGCCATCAGCGATGCGGTGGTGTTTACCGAGCACGGCGTGGTGGTGGAACGCGGCCCGGCCGAGCAGCTCTTCTCGTCACCGGCGAGCGAGCGCACGCGGGCATTTCTGTCGCGCGCGCTGTCGGGGCATGCCGGGGCACGGCCGCCTGCACATGCGCCGTGGCACGCCGCCTTTGCAAGCGCGGCGTTTGCTGTCTGATCCCCCTCTCCTACCCACCGATGGCGTGCAGCTCCGCCACGGGCGCGTGCTGCAGCGCCTGCTCCAGATCGGCAATCAGGTCGTCGGCATCTTCCAGGCCAACGTGCAGGCGCAACACCGCACCGCTGCGGTTCCATTGCACATGGTCTGAAAGGCGCTCGGGCGCAACCACCGTGACAAGGCTTTCATAGCCACCCCACGAGGCGCCAATGGCGAAGAGCTGCAACGCGTCAGCAACACGCTCCGCAGCGTACTGATCTGCGTCCTTGAGTACGAAGGAGACCAGCCCGTTGGCGCCCGAGAAATCGCGCTTCCACAGCGCGTGGCCAGGGTCGTCCGGCAATGCCGGATAAAACACCTGCCCCACGCCCGGCTGCGTCTGCAACCATTGCGCAACACGCGTTGCGTTGCGTTGGTGCTGCGCCATCCGCACAGGTAGCGTGCGCACGCCACGCAAGGCCAGGTAGGCATCGTCTGCGCCAATGGTCAGGCCCAGCACATCGTGGGCGGCGGCAATGCGGGCGGCCACGGCCTCGGTGCGCGCAATCACGGCGCCCAGCATCACGTCGGAATGCCCGGCCACGTACTTGGTGGCAGCCAGCACCGAAACATCGGCCCCCGCCGCAAGCGGACGGAACAGGATGCCGGAGGCCCAGGTGTTGTCCGTCGCCAGCACGATATCGTGGCGCCGCGCCACACGGGCAATGGCCTCCAGATCGTAGATCTCGTACAGCAGCGACCCAGGCGACTCGGTAAAGATCAACCGCGTGTGTGGTCGAATGGCCGCTTCCAGGCGCCCGTCGTTGGGCTCGACATACGACACCTCGATCCCCAATCGCTGCAGCAACACGGCATCCAGCCGGCGCACGGGTGCATAGATGCTGTCGGTCACGATCACGTGGTCACCAGGCGAGAGCAGCGCCAAGAACGTCAGCGAGATGGCCGACAGGCCCGACGGCGCAAGGAACGCTCGCACGCCGCCCTCCAGCGCCAGCAGTGCATCTTCCAGCGCGCGGTGCGTTTGCGAGCCATGGCGGCCGTAGCTGGCGATGTTCTCGCCGGCCTTGCGGCGAGCGTGCACGTCGTGCAGGGCAGCGGTGCTGGCATGGCGCACGGTGCTGGTGCGTTCAACGGGCACATTGACGGGCGCGGCTCCGTCAACAAACGGTGGGCTGCCCGCATGGATGATGCGTGTGGCAAGCGCTTCGGGCACGTTGTGGGATGCGCGGGTGAATGTGCGGGTCATGGGGCCACCACCTCTGCCGTTTCGTTGACGATTGCACTCGGGCTGCCGAGCGCAAACAGCGCGCGCTCCTGCGCATCGAGTTGCGCTACCAGCCCGATCTCCCAGGCGAGATAGCCACGCGCGGCATCGAGGTTGCCGTCATGGCGGTCATGCACGAAGAAAAGGTAGTCAATGCGCTCGGCGTCTGCCGGCAGTTCTGGCGTCGCCTCAAGCGGATACCCGGCGGCATGCCACGCGGCAACGCCACCTTCGAGTCGCCGCACGGAAGCCGCCCCCTGCTCCAGCAAGTCCACCGCCGCGAGTGCGCTAACTGCAGCGTCATCGTCCACCAGCACGACCTGTGCGCCGCGCACGTCGTGCAACTGTCGCCGTGTGGCCCACCGTGCGCCGGGAATATGCGCCGTACGATAGGCCGCACTGCTGCGCAGATCGAACAACACGACTTCTCCATGCGCGAAGGCGTTGCGCAGCGTGCCCGCGTCGATCCCCACAGGGAGTGCCGGCTGCCAAGGCGTATCCCGTGTTGTCAGCAAGGCCGCATTCGCTTCGTTCAAACCGCCTTCCAGCACTGCGGCGTCGTGCCCCTGCTGGCGCAACCAACTGGCGATCACGGGAGCGCGGATACCGTCATCGTCGAAGACGATCAACCAGGCGCCGCGCACGCCGACGTACTGGTCTGTCGCCTGCAGCAACTGGCCGCCCGGCGCATGCACGGCACCCGGCAGGCTGCCGCGCGCAAAGGCATCCGCGGTGCGCACGTCGAGCAGGAAGACCGTACGCGCCCCTTGCTGGATCTCGGCTTGAACCGCCACCGCTGTGACTGTTGGCACAGCAAAGCGATCGGACAGATCCGCCACCGCTGCCTTCGCGCGCCGGCGTGCCGGCACGTCGATCGTGTCGGGGTAGCGGCGGTCGGCGCCGTGCTCCAACGTCAGGCCGTGCAACTGCCAGCCTTGCGTACCGTTCTCCAGCGCGTAGATCGGATTCGGCAGCCCCAGATTGCGCAGTGTTTGCGCACCGATGATGCTGCGTGTGCGCCCCGCGCAATTGATGACAACCGGTGTGTCGTCATCCGGCACAAGCGCATGCACGCGCAGTGCCAGCTCACCGTTCGGGCACGCAACAGCACCAGGAATGGTCATGCGGCGGTACTCGGCGACGGTGCGCCCATCCAGCAGCACGTGGCGCTTGTGCTCGCGCTGCCAGGCGGCCAGCTCACCTGCCGTGATGTGCGGTGTGTGATAGGCCAGCTCAGCCAGTTCACCAAACGTCTTGGATGGCACGTTGATGCCCTTGAACAACGCAAACCCGGCGGCCTGCCAGCCGGCATTACCGCTCTCCAGCACGTGCACGCTGTCGTAGCCAAGATCGAGCAAGCGCCGGGCTGCCAGCACGGAGAGCGCACCACCATCGGCATCCGTCACTACCAGCCGAACGTTGCGCCGGGGCACCAGACGCACGGCGTCGATCTCCAGCCGGCTGTATGGTGCTGGCGTTGCCAGGAAGAGATGTCCTTCGCCAAATTCACCAGCCTCGCGCACGTCGAGCAGTGCAATCTCCGCGCCGTCGTGGAGCCACGCCTTCAACGTGACGGCATCAATGGAAGGAACAGACATGCGGGCCTCGCGCGTAACGGAAAGGCCCATGGTAGGCACGCCGCCCCGCGCGCGAGAACGAACCGATGCGTCTATGCATATGCAGGATGCTGCGTTGGTGGTGCGTGCCCGGCGTTCTACACTGGGGCGTCTCTCCTCTGCCCTTCATTGTTCACAACGCGCCATGAGCCTCACCGAGCAACGGGACCACGCGGTCCGTCAAACCCTCATCGCCATTCGTGCCATTGCTGCGCAGGATGGCATCACCTACGCGTCACTCACCCGCATTGCTGATCGGTTGCAGGAACTGGCCGCGCAAGAGGCGCTGTTCCCCTTCGACGCCTTCCCGCCACCACCGGCAGACGAAGCCGATGCCTCCAGCCGCTACCTGCTGCATGAAGAGGCCGACAAGACCTTTGCGCTGTACCTGAACTCGATCAACCCGGGCAAGATCACGCCGCCGCACAACCACACCACGTGGGCAGTGATCGTTGCACTGGAAGGCGAGGAGTTGAACCGCGTGTACATCCGCACCGATGATGGCCGCGACCCTGAACGGGCCACGCTCGCCCTGTCGCGTGAGGTGGTCGTGCAACCCGGCACGCCAATCACGTTTCTGGCGGACGACATCCATAGCATCCACGTGGTCGGCAACAAGCCCACGCGCCACTTCCACCTGTACGGCCGCGCGCTGGAAACGCTCACCGGCCGCGTCGGTTTTGACCTCGCCACGGGGCGCGTGCTCAACTACAACCGCAACTACATGAGTGCGACCAAGCAGGCCGCCTGACCGCGCGCTACGTCGTCTTGCGCGCAGCGCCTGCCGCGGCCTGGCGCGGCATCCGGCCCAGCACCGGCTTCAGTACCGGCGCCTGCTGGGCCAGAAAATCCCACAACCGATTGGCAACGGGCCCGTGCGGCCGATCACGTCGGCGCGCCACCGCCAAGTCCTGGATCATGCCGGGGAAGTGCTTGCCTGCAATCGAGAGCAGACGCCCCTCGCGCAATTCCGCCTCGATCATGAAGCGCGGCAGATGTCCCCACGCCATACCGTGCACGATCAACTCCTTCTTCATCAGCTGATCCGGCACGAAGCACTGCGGGGCGCCCTCCAACACGTAGTGCGCCTGCGATGACGGCTGACGCGCCGAATCGTTGATCACGCATTGCATGAAGCGCTGCATCTGCTGCGGCGTAAGGCCGGACGTTGGCGCAAAAGGCAAAAAACCCGGCGCGACCACCGGCACCATCGCGATCTTGCCCAGGTCGATCCATTCCATGCGCACATCGCCTTTCGGCACGCGGTGCACGATCAGATCGGCCTCGTCTTCCAGCAGGCGCTCCCAGGGGCCGGTCACGGCTTCGAACTGCAACTGCAAGCGCGTTTGCGGGCATTGGCCGAAGAACTGGCTGAGCAATGCCAGCACCGGCTGCAACGGGCACAGATCGCCCAGCACCACGCGCAACTCGGCTTCCTCCCCCATGGCCAGTTGCCTGGCGTGGGTCCGCAACTCTTCGCTCTCCCGCAGCAATGACTGGACTTTGCGATGGAAGGACTGACCAGCCTCCGTCAACCGCACCCGATAGCCACTGCGGTCCAACAGGCTCAAGCCGAGTTGCTCCTCCAGCTTGGCCACCGCTGCAAACACCGAGGGGTGCGAGCGGTGCAGCCGGTCAGCCGCCGCCTGAAAGCTCCCCCCTGCCACCACCGCATCGAAGCACTGCAGCTCATGGAGCGTGAAGTTCGACATTGTTTGTTGAATCTACAGAGTTCTTTCAAACTTTATAGTATCCATGAAACAGCCCGGATTCTAGGATGACTCCACCTCAAACACGTTCTGGAGCCCATCATGGGATCTCACAACACCCTTTCGTTCATCACCACCGGCGACGGCGTACGTCTCGCCTATCGCTTTGACGGCTCGCCCAACAAGCCTGTCCTGCTGCTGTCCAACTCCATCGGCACCGATCTGCATATGTGGGACGTGACGGTGCCGCAGCTTGCCGAGCACTTCCACGTGTTGCGTTATGACGCGCGCGGCCACGGTGCGTCCGATGCGCCCACCGGGCTGTATTCACTCGATCGACTGGGACGCGATGTGGTGGAGCTGCTCGACGCACTCGGCCTGCAGCGCGTGCACATGCTGGGGCTTTCGCTGGGGGGCATCGTGGCGCAATGGTTGGCCATCCATGTGCCGGAGCGCATTGACCGCCTGGTGCTGTCGAACACCGCTGCCCACCTCGGCCCGGTGCAGTACTTTGACAACGCCATTGCGGAGCTGCGGCGTGCCCCCGACATGCAAGAGACGGCCGAGACCTTCCTGCGCAACTGGTTCCCGGCACACATGCTGGAGGCAAATGACCCGGCGGTCGCACCGTTCCGCCGCGCGCTGCTGGAAACGCCGCGCGAGGGCATCATCGGCGGCTGGACTGCCGTGCGGGATTCAGACCTGCGTCGCACGATCGCGCTCATCCCGCATCCCACGCTGGTCATTGCGGGCCTGCACGACACGGTGACGTCTGCGCGCCACGGCGAGGAGATCGCCGCCGCCATTCCGGGCGCACAACTGCGCATGCTGGACACCGTGCACCTTGCCAACGTGGAAGCGCCGGACGCGTTTATCGGGCTGGTGCTGGATTTCCTGGCCGTGCACGAGACGGCATAACGGATCGGCAACGATGCGCCGCAACCCGCCCGGTTGCGGTTAACATGGCGGCCATCCAACCGATGTGCCGCCAGACATGTCCCGCGTCAAGAACGAAGACGAATTCGAGCTGCGCCGCGAAAGCGTGCTCGACACCGCCGCTGAAGCCTTTGCGGCTGACAGCTACCCGAGCGTGTCGATGAACCAGCTCGCCGCCGCCTGCGGTGGCTCGAAGTCGCGCCTGTACCACTACTACGAAGGCAAGGAAGCGATCCTCTTCGATCTGCTCGACCGCTACACCACGCGGCTGGCCGACCTGGTCGAACGCGCGGAGAGCGATGCGCTGCACGCCAAGCTGTCGGCGCGGGCCACGCTACATCTGCTGATCCGCACCTTCCTGGCCGAATATGCGACGTCGCGCACGCGGCACGTGGCACTGCTCAACGACGTGAAATACCTGTCGCCCGACCAACGTGACATCGTGCTCGCCCGCGAGCGGGACGTGGTGGCCGCTGTGGGCCGGCAGCTCGGCGCGGCCTACCCCGACAAGGTGGACGAGGCTAACCGCACCCCCATCACGATGATGCTGTTCGGCATGATGAACTGGACGTTCACCTGGCTCAAACCCGATGGCCCACTGTCGTACGAAGGCTATGCCGAGATGGTGATCGAGATGCTGGAGAACGGGCTCGGCAGCCCAGGCGACAAGAAGGGCTGAAGCTCAGCAACCATCAGCGCTCGTCATAGCTCACGACAACACGCTGCGTGAGCGGACGCGCCTGGCACGTCAGCACAAAGCCTTGTTGGATCTCCCAGTCTTCCAGCGTGAAGTTCTTCTCCATCTCCACGCGCCCTTCCAGCACCTTGGCGCGGCACGTGCAGCACACACCACCCTTGCACGCATAGGGCAAGTCCAGCCCAGCATTCAGCGCGCTGTCGAGCACCTTGGCATCCCCCGCCATCGGCACGTCATGCGACTTGCCGTCGAGCACCACCGTCAACGCCACATCGCCAGCCACCGCCGCACGCTTGCGCGCTTTGGCCGATTCAGTCGACGCGTCGCCCACCGGTACGCCAAAGCGCTCGGCATGCACGCGCTCGCGTGGCACACCACGCTCCAGCAGCGCAGCTTCGACCGCATCGATCATCGTGGATGGCCCACAGATAAAGGCAGCGTCGATATCGTCGGGAGGAATCAGCGCATCCAGAAAGGCATGCGCCTTCGCACCATCCAGCCGCCCGTTGAACAACGCAATCTCCTGCGCCTGGCGCGACAGCACGTGATACAGCGCAAACCGATCGAGATAGCGGTCCTTCAGGTCTTCCAGCGCCTCGCCAAAGATGATGCTGTCGATGCTGCGGTTGCCGTAGACCAGCGTGAAGCGGCTGTGTGGCTCGGCGGCCAGCGTGGTCTTGATGAGCGAGAGGATGGGCGTGATGCCGCTGCCGGCAGCAAAGGCGACATAGTGGCGCGCACTTTCCGCAGCCAACGGCACATAGAAGCGACCATCCGGCGGCAGCACATCGAGCGATTGCCCCACGCGAATGCGGTCGTGCAGGTGGTTGGAGAACACGCCCGCATCCACACGCTTGACGGCCACGCGCAGCTCGCCATGCGCGTCGTAGTCCTGCACGGAACAACAGATGGAATACGAGCGCCGCACATCGCTCTGCCCTGTCTCGGGCACCGGCATGCGCAGCGTCAGGAACTGGCCCTGCTTGAAGCGATACGCATCGCGCAGGTCGTCCGGCACATCAAAGCGTAGGGAAATCGTATCAGCCGTCTCGCCACGCACTTCGGCAATACGCAGCGGGTGAAATTGCGGGGTCATGGCGATCGTTTCGTTTAGTAGGGCTTGAAGTAGTCGAACGGCTCACGGCACGCGCGGCAACGGTACAGCGCCTTGCACGCGGTCGAACCGAAGGCGGAGATGAGCACCGTGTCGTGCGAGCCGCATTGCGGGCAGGCAATGTGCTCGCCCTGCGCGGGGCGCATCAGGCGAATCGGGCGCGCGTTGCCCATCGTCACCACGTGGGCCGGCGGTGCAATACCGAAGTCGCGCAGCTTACGGTGCCCTTCGGGCGTGATCCAGTCCGTCGTCCACGCTGGCGAGAGCACGGAGCGCACGCGATACGCCCCCACATCCGCCGTCTGCAGCGCGCGGCTCACGTCGTCAGCAATCTGGTCCATCGCCGGGCAGCCGGAATACGTGGGCGTGATGGTTGCCACCACCGTGCCACTGCCATCGATCTCCACGTCGCGCAGGATGCCCAGTTCAGCGATCGTGACGACGGGGATCTCCGGGTCGGTCACCGCATCCAGCGCGGCCCGAGCGCGTGCAAGCCGTGTGGCCACATCGGCGGAAACAATAGGCTCGGCTACCACGATGCCCCCGGAAACTGGCGCGCCAGCCCCTGCATTTCGGCCAGCAGATAGCCCATGTGCTCGGAGTGCTCGCCGTGTTTTCCTGTGCTGACGTAGGGGCCAGACTCGGGCAAGGCAAGTGTGGCCTCAGCCAGCGCATCATTCACGGTTGCCTGCCATGCATCACGCAGATCGGCAACGCGCACGCCAATGCCGGCATCGGCCACGGCATCTTCAATGGCATCGGCGGCAAAGAACTCGTTGGTGTAGGGCATCAACCAGTTGAGCGCAGCCTGAGCACGTGCATGCGACACCTCGGTGCCATCGCCAAAGCGCACCAGCCAGTCACGCGTGTGTGCAAGGTGATAGCGCATCTCTTTGACCGACTTGGCGGCAATGGCGGCCAGTTCTGCATCCTTGGATGCGGCCAGCGCCTCCCACAACGGCACCATCAACGCCGCATACAGGAAGTGGCGGACGATGGTGACCGCGTAGTCGCGTGCCGCTGCAGATGTGGCAACCAGCGGCCCCACATGGGGCAATTCGAGCAGGGTGTAGTTGCGGAACGCGCTCTCTGCGCGCAAGTAGGCATAGTCGTCTTCGGTGCGCGGCGTGCCTGTCAGTGCGCCTTCAAGCTGGCCGGCATGTGTATAGAGCAGTCGCGCCTGACCGATCAAATCGAGGCTCAGGTTGGACAGCGCGATGTCCTCTTCGAGCACGGGGCCATGCCCCGTCCACTCAGCGTTGCGCTGACCAAGAATGAGTGCGTTGTCGGCCAGACGCAGGATGTATTGCAGATGCGCGTTGGAAGTCATCGCCACGGCTCACATGTGGTTGACTTCATCGGGCAGCCGATAGAACGTCGGGTGCCGGTAGATCTTGTCGGCCATTGGGTCGAACAGCATGGGCTTGTCATCGGGCTCGCTGGCGGTGATGGCGGCCGATGGCACGACCCAGATCGAGACGCCTTCCTGCCGGCGCGTATAGACGTCGCGCGCCATCTGCAACGCCTGCTTGGCATCGACCGCATGCAGGCTGCCGCAGTGCTTGTGCTCCAGACCCTGCTTGCTGCGGATAAACACTTCCCACAGCGGCCATTCGTGTTGATGCGTGGTTGTACTCATGCTGCGGCTCCTCAGGCGGCTTGTTCGGTGGCGGCCGCACGTTCGGCCTGTTTGCGTGCGTAGGCAAGCGCGGCTTCGCGCACCCACTCGCCTTCTTCATGCGCGCGCTTGCGGGTGGCGAGGCGCTCACGGTTGCAGGGGCCATGGCCGTCCAGCACACGCTTGAATTCGGACCAGTCCAGCGGTGAAAAATCGTAGTGGCCACGCGCCTCATTCCACGTGAGTCCAGGGTCAGGCAACGTCACGCCCAACACACGCGCCTGCTCGACGGTCGCGTCGACAAAGCGCTGGCGCAAGTCATCGTTCGAGATACGTTTGATGCCCCAGGCCATGGTCTGCGCGCTGTTGGGCGATGCGGTATCAGGCGGCCCGAACATCATCAGCACCGGAAACCACCAGCGGTTGACTGCCTCCTGCACCATGTCGCGCTGCGGCTGCGTGCCGCCCATCATGGTCAGCAGCGACTCAAAACCCTGGCGCTGGTGGAACGACTCTTCCTTGCAGATGCGGATCATGGCGCGTGCATAGGGGCCGTACGAGCAACGGCACAGCGGCACCTGGTTCATGATGGCCGCGCCGTCCACCAGCCAGCCGATCACGCCCACGTCTGCCCATGACAGCGTCGGGTAATTGAAGATGGACGAATACTTGGCCCGCCCCTCGTGCAGCGCGTCGATCATCTCGTCGCGCGTGCTGCCGAGCGTTTCGGCGGCGGAGTAGAGATAGAGGCCATGACCCGCCTCGTCCTGCACCTTGGCCAGGAGGATGGCCTTGCGCTTGAGCGACGGCGCGCGGCTGATCCAGTTGCCCTCGGGCAGCATGCCCACCACCTCTGAATGCGCGTGCTGCGAAATCTGCCGCAATAGCGTCTTGCGGTACGGCGCGGGCATCCAATCCTGCGGTTCGATCTTGTGGTCAGCACCGATGCGCGCGTCAAAGCGCGCCTGCAACTCGGCTTCGCCTTGCGGCACAGCGGCCAGTTCCTGTTCGGTGGGCAAGCCGCCAGGCTGGTCCAGGCTTTGGGTGTACATGCGATCCTCCGGCCCCGCGTTGGGGAGTGCTGGATGTGCGTGCCCCGCCATTCACGTCATGCCGGAGCTGGATCGATTATAAACAGTCCGACCGGTCGGTCAATAACGGATTACACCGCATGCCTCGATTGAGACATGCAGTGTGAATCAGCTTAGATGGAGGCTGCGGAGGACGCCTGATCCTGCGTGTGCGCGTGTGCACGTGTCCGTACGAAGGCGCCGGCCAGTGCAGAAGCCAGCACAGCCGCAATCGCCCCCAGCAGGAAAGCCAGGTGATAGCCGCCATTGAGTGCGGTGGCCGCATCGGCTCCCGCGGCAGTCAGGTTGTTCGTGCGGGCTGCCGCCAGGCTTGCGAGAATCGCCAGCCCCAATGCGCCACCCATCATGAATGACGTGTTGACCACGCCCGAAGCCAGGCCAGATTCATCCGGCGCGACATCGCTCATCGCCGCCAGCAACACCGGGTTGAAGGCCACGCCTGCACCCAGGCCCAGCAGCAGCATGCCCGGCAGCACGTCCAGCATGAAGTTGCCGCCAGCCGGCGCACGCGCAAACAGCACCAGCCCGACGGCCGCCACCAGCAAACCCAGCGACAACGGCGCGCGAATGCCAAAGCGCATCACCAGCTTGGCCGACAACCCCAGCGAGAACACCGCCATGATGATGTTGGCCGGCAGGAAGGCCAGCCCCACCTGCATGGCGCTGTAGTTCAGCACACGCTGCATGTAGAGCGCCGAGATGAAGAACCACGCGAACATCGCAGCTGCCCACAGCACGCCCACCACGTTGGCCGTGGCCACATTGCGCAGCGCGAACATGTGCAGCGGCATGAGCGGATGCGACACGCGCGACTCAATGACGAGGAACGCAATCATCAACGCGACAGCCGTGCCCAACTGGGCAAGCGTTTGCGTGGACGTCCAACCGACCTCGTTACCGTGCACGATGGCGTACACCGCCAGCATGAGCGAGGTCGTCACGGCAATCGCGCCTGCCACGTCCAGCTTGGCGCGATCTGCCAGTGGCTTGCCAGCAGGCAGCAATGCCATGCATGCGGCGTACACCGCCACACCAATCGGCAGGTTGACCAGGAAGATCCAGTGCCAGCTCAGCGCGCTGGTCAGCAACCCGCCCAGCAACACGCCGATGCTGCCACCGCCTGCGCACACGAAGCCGTAAATGCCCATCGCCTTGGCACGATCGGCCGGCGAGGTGAACAGGTTCATGATGAGCGACAGCGACACCGCCGACACCACGGCCCCGCCCAGCCCCTGTACCGCACGCGCCGCAATCAGCAACCCCTGCGAGTTCGCCAGACCACACGCCGCAGAAGCCAGCGTGAACAGCGTGATCCCCAGCAAGAACAGCTTGCGATGCCCGAACAGGTCACCCAATCGCCCACCCAGCAGCAGGAAACCGCCAAAGGTCAGCATGTAGGCGTTGACCACCCACACCAGCGAGGTTTCGGAAAAGCCCAGATCCGCCCGGATGGACGGCAGTGCGACGTTCACGATGGTCGTATCCAGCACGATCATCAGCACGCCCAGGCAGAGCACGATGAGGGCCAGCCAGCGCTTGCGTTCGTCGATGCCATGCGTCATGGAACCACTCCTTGAATGCGCTGCAGCCTCGCTCAGGATTCCGCAGCCAATTTGAGATTGGCGAGACCGGCCTCGAAGTCCTTGCCGATCACCGCGTCCATACTGAAGAACAGGCCCATCACCTTCGAGATGAACGGGCTCGGGCCGTACATGGCCCAGGTCACATGGGTGAGATCGCCCGCAGGCTTCAACGTGAATTCCGCTGTGTTGTGGGCTTCGAAGGGCTTCAGGAAATCCAATTGGATCTGGATGCGGGCGGGCGCGTTCGACAGCGAGGAATCGACGATCTCCATGCGCCCGGCGCCGACCTTGCTGGAGCCTTCCCACGCATAATTCGCGCCCTTGCCATTGGTCGGGCCGCCGTACGTGCGCTTCATCGCCGGGTCGAGCTTTTCCCACGGCGACCAGGCGGTCCAGTGGTGAAAATCATCGATCAGGGCAAACACCTTTTCGGGCGGCGCCTTGATGTCGATCTCGCGCTGCACGCGAAAGCTGTCTGGCCGCGTGGCCGCAAACCCAAGCACGGCAACAATGGCAACGACGATGACGATCGCAATGATCTTCAGCATGAAGACGGTCTCCAGAAATGGGGCTGCAGGTGAGTGGACGCCTTCGCGCAGGGAATGCGAAGGGTCGCGGCCAGAGCGGCCGGCCACCCGGGGGTGGTTTCGTTGATATTGGTAAGGCCCCGGTGAAAGCGCAGTCTAGCACCGGTCAGTCACCCGGCGCCAAGGCAAACCTTCCTACGGCTTTGCGCCGAACGGCCACCATCGGGTGGCCGTTTGCGCCGACACAATGCTTACATCGGCTTGGGCGCAATCACCATCCACGTGATGCCGAAGCGATCGGCCACCATGCCGAATGCGTTGGCAAAGAAGGTTTCCGACATCGGCATGGTCACCTGACCACCGTCACCCAGCGCCTTGAAGGTGCGCTCGGCCTCGGCCTTGTCAGCCACACTCACCGACAGCCCGAAGCCTTTGAAATCGGCCTTGCCCGAAGCCATGCCGTCGGATGCCAGGACCTGCGTTTCACCCACGCGGAAAGCTGCGTGCATCACCTTGTCGAGCGGGGGTGCCATGCCGCCACACTGCTCGGCGGTAGGTTGCGCATCCTTGGGCGCATCCTTGTAGTGCATCACCACGTCAACCTTGGCGCCAAGCGTCTTCTTGTAGAACTCAAGCGCTTCCTCACAACGGCCTTCGAAGAACAGATACGGTTGAATTTGCATCACAACTCCTTGGGGTAGGTAGGGACTCCGGGTGAAGATCCGGCCGCGCGTTGGGTCACACGGTCAGGGGAAGCCACGCATCAACAGACGCCGTCAATTGCACGCCGGTTCGGGCACCGGCATTGGCACGGAGGCGTGCTCGTGCACCACCAGCCAGCGGCCATCGATCTTGCGGAAGCACACCGTGGCACGTGTTTGCGCATCATGCTTCGCGCCGTCGCGATAGCGCGCACGCAAGCGGTTCACGCTGAAGCAATAGGCCAAGTCGCCACTCACCTCGAGGTGCAATTCGACGAACTGGAAATCAGCCTGCCCTTCCAGCGCATCGAACCAGCCCTGCCAGTTGCGCCGGTAGGCATCAGCACCTTTTACAAACAGCGGCGGCATGACATCAAACACCACCACATCAGGCGCGTAGTGACGCATCACTGCGTCCACGTCCTTGGCGCGCACGGCGGCGGCCCATTCTTCGATCAGCGCACGCACCTGCGCTTCATCATTCGCGGCATTTGTTGCAGTTGTCATGTCGGCCTCCGATGACGAAAAAAGCGCCTTGGAATCTACGACAACAGCGCCTAGTGTTGATTTGTGAACACTGTCCACAAACGATAGCAGACATAATGAACAGTGTCCACATAAAGCTTGCGGAGATTGCATGACCCAGGAACCACCCCGCCCGCCCGCGCGATCGACCTATCGTCACGGCGATTTGCGGCGCGCGCTGCTCGACGCCGGCATTGAGCTGGCGCGTGCCGGCGGCCCAGATGCCATCGTGCTGCGCGAGGCAACGCGCCGCGCTGGCGTTGCACCGAATGCGGCCTACCGGCACTTCGCCGGGCGACTGGATTTGCTGCAGGAGGTGCGCGCGGCGGCGCTGGCAGCATTGGCACGCGCCATGGAAACGGAACTGGATGCAATCGACCCGACCTGGCCGCAAGATGCGCAGGCCCGCGCCTCCTTGCGCGCCATCGGCGTGGGGTACCTGCGTTTTGCGCAAATGGAGACCGGCCTGTTCCGCACCGCGTTTGCCGTGCCCGATGAAGTGGAGAACGACGCCGACCCGGACAAGGCCGGCAACAGCGGGCTGAACCCGTTCCAGTTGCTAGGCCTGGCACTCGACCGCATGACTGCCGCAGGCGTGCTCCCAGCCGAGCGCCGTCCGGGCGCTGAATATCTCGCATGGTCTGCGGTGCACGGGCTAGCGCTGCTGATCATCGACGGCCCGCTACGCGGCCGCCCGCCCGAGCAGACAGGCGCCATCGCCCTGCGCGTGGTCGAGATGGTGGAGAACGGCCTGTAGCCGCTTCGGCTGGACGAAGCCGCGCAATCTGCGCGCAGGTTCTGACGACATGCGCAACGCTTCGTTCGTCTGCGCCGCCTTCAATGCAACGATGTCAGCCTTGTCGCGCCCGCCCACCCGGCGGTGGCGCACACCGATCCACCGGAGCCAACCTCCGCGACCAGGATGTCAACGTGACCCAAACCCACCTCGAAACGACGCCCGCGCGCTATGGCGCGGCGCTGGAGAAAGACCTCTTTGACCGCGTCGCCGCCGTGCACGCGCCACACCTGCCGCCTTCACGCACCGAGCCACCGCGCGATGCGCAAACCCCAGAAGAACGGGAAGGGGTGATCGACTACGCGCTGTGGAACGCCGCGCACGATCTTTTCATCGTGCAACTGGCAAGCGCCGGGCTGGACCGGCTGTTTCGCGACGAGCCCGAGTTTCAGCTCGCGCTCTCACGACAGATTGGCGACGACGGCTTTCACGCGGTGGCCTCGCGCGAGCGCATCCGCGTGCTGTCGGGGCACGACCAGATCGACCGCATTGCGCAAGACGTACGCCACCACTGGGACATCCTGGGCGACTACCCGCTGACCAGCCAGGCCGCCTTCCTCGCATGGGAGTTCCACTACGAGCATCACATCCTCGCGCGGCTGCAGGTCAACCGGCGCACCTCGCGTGTGCTCGATCTCGCCAACCGCGACTTTGCCGAGAACCGCATCATGCCGGACGAAGAGGTGCACCGCATCCTCATCACCGAGTGGTGGCATAACAAGCTCAATGCCGCATCGGATGCGCAACGCGAACAACTCGTCGGTGAAGTGCTGGAAGCCGACGACAAGCTGCAAGTGCTCCTGGGCGACTACCTGCGCGAATCATGGGCACTGAACGAACGCGCGGCCGGCATCGATACGCGCAACCATGTTCCGCTTTACGACGCGTGGCGGCGCGAGATCCTTGGCGTGCTGCTGCAGCGCCCTGCTGATGCGCTGCCCACCCTGACCAGCCTGGGTGCCTGAACACGATGGCCAAGAAACCGATCCTGCTCAACGCGTTCAACATGAACTGCGTGGGCCACATCAACCACGGCCTGTGGACCCACCCGCGCGATACCTCCACCGATTACCGCAAGCTCAGCTACTGGACCGACCTCGCCAAGTTGCTGGAGCGTGGCCTGTTCGACGGCTTGTTCATTGCCGACATCGTGGGCGTGTACGACGTCTACCAACAATCGGCCGACCTCACGCTGCGTGAGTCGATCCAGCTGCCGGTGAATGATCCGCTGATGCTGGTTTCCGCCATGGCGGGCGTGACGGAGCATCTCGGTTTCGGCCTGACCGTCAACCTGACGTATGAAGCGCCGTACCTGTTTGCGCGGCGCTTTTCCACGCTCGATCACCTGACCGACGGGCGTGTCGGTTGGAACATCGTCACCGGCTATCTGGACAGCGCGGCACGCGCCATGGGCCTGCGCGAACAGATCGCGCACGACGAGCGCTATGACCGCGCGGATGAGTTTCTTGATGTGGTCTACCAACTGTGGGAAGGCAGCTGGGAAGACGATGCGGTGCTGCGTGATCGCGCCGCACGCGTGTTCGCACAGCCCGACAAGGTGCACCGCATCCAGCATCACGGCCGCTACTACGACGTGGAGGGCTACCACCTGAGCGAGCCGTCACCACAGCGCACGCCGGTGCTGTTTCAGGCGGGCTCATCCGCACGCGGACAGACCTTTGCGGGGCAGCATGCGGAATGCGTGTTCCTGTCGAGCCAGAGCCAATCAGCCACGCGCGATCAGGTGGCGCAGTTGCGGCAAGCCGCCGTGCAGGCTGGGCGCCGAGCAGAGGACGTCAAAGTCTTCATGGGCATCACCGTCGTGGTCGACAAGACCGAGAAGCTGGCCCGCGAAAAGCTCGCCGAATACCAACGCTACGCCAGTGCGGAAGCCGGTCTTGCGCATTTCTCGGCAGGCTCCGGCATCGACTATTCGACCTATGCCTTGGACGATCCGCTGCGCGCGGTGAAGACGAATGCGATCGAGTCCTCCATCCGCCGCGCCACTGGCGGCGACACGCAGTTCACCGTACGGCGACTGCTTGATCAGCTGGCATTGGGCGGCCGCTACGCCACCATCGTGGGCGACCCGCAGCAGGTAGCCGACGCGCTGCAGCAGTGGATGGATGTGACCGACATCGACGGCTTCAACCTGGCGCGCACCGTCACGCCGGAAAGCTATGCGGATTTCATCGATCTGGTGGTGCCGGAGTTGCAGAACCGCGGTGTCTACAAGACCGCGTATGCGCCTGGCACCTTGCGCCGCAAACTGTTTGGCGCCGACCGTTTGCCGGACGCCCACCCGGGCGCGCAACGGCGCCGGCAACCTGCACAGGAGCTGGCGGACCAACCCTAGGCACTGGTCGTTGGCGCGCCCAGCATCTGTTGAAAGAGCGGAAGCAACGCTTCGTACGTACCCAGGTAGCCCGTTGATCCGGCATGGCGCGACGCACGCGCGGCGCAGAACAGTTCGTTGCGCAAATCGACAAGCGATGCGCGCCTGCGCTCGCGTGCGGCGCTGGTGCACGCCTCAAACGAGCCCAGCTCTTCATAGCCGTTGAACGACATGGCAAAAGCGAAGACGCCCGACACATCGGCCGGGTCAGGCAGGTCTTGCCAGGAAATTTCGTTTTTCATGATGCCCCCCGCATGACCAAACCGCCGCTCAGGCGGCCGAGACTTCCTGCACGCTGACCGCGACTTCCACACGATGCTCGCCACCGCCGAGGATCATGCCGCGCAGCAACGACACATCGCTGTAGTCGCGGCCGATCGCCAACGTCACGTGATCCAGATCGGCCAGCACATCGTTGGTCGGGTCCAGATCCACCCAACCGCTTTGCGGGCAAAACACCGACACCCACGCGTGCGAGGCATCGGCCCCAATCAGGCGCGGTTGTCCGGCCGGGGGCTCGGTACGCAGATAGCCGCTCACGTAGCGCGCAGGCAACCCGAGCGCGCGCAGGCAACCGATCATCACCTGCGAAAAGTCCTGGCACACACCGCGGCGCAGGCGAAACGCTTGCGCTGCAGGCGTATCGAAAGCGGTTGCCGTGGGTGCGTATTCAAAGTCGGTGTGAATGCGATGCATCAGGCTGATGGCACCGGCCACCACTGGCACCCCGGGCTCAAAACTCTGTCGCGCGTAGGCCTGCAACTCCGGGCTCAGCACGATGTTGGGCGAGGCAAAACAGAATTCGGCTTCCGGGTAGAACACGGAGCCCGCCTGATATCGCAGACATTGCGCGACATCCTCCCATGCCGGCGTGGCGGCCGGGTCCAGGCCACGCCAGCGCGGCAGCAGCTGTACCGTGGTCTCGCTGGTCATGCGCAGGCTTTCATGCGGCGTGTCGAGCGAGAAATACAGCACGTCGTTGCCGAAACCATCCACGCGACTGGTCACGTACGAGGGCGAAGGATCAATGTGCTCCTGATGCGCAACGATCGTCTGCCACATACACGCGCGCGGGCGAATGGTGGCCAAATGCTGGGCGGTCTCCACCGCCGTCGCGTAGTGGTAGACGGTGCTGTGCGAAACCGACAGAACTGTGGCGTGCGCGTCCATCAGGCCACCTGTGCGGTCGGAATGCTGGCGTGGCTGAAGTAGCGCGCGCTGATTTCATTGGAAGCCGCCGCCACATAGTCACCCAGCGTGTCGCACAGGCGGATGAGGTTGGCGTAGCGCCCCTCGGCATCGATCTCACACAAGGCTTCGAGGGACGGCAGCGTCGCGACCTCGGGCATCAACTCCGCAAACCGCGTGCGGCGTGTACTGGCAGCGGCGCGCTCGATCTGCCCCAGCTTGGTCCGCAGCCGGTCATACACACCGTACAGCCCGCGCGGGTTACTCGGCTCGACCACCAGCAGATCAAGCAGTGCAGGCACCTCCAGGCGCCCCGGATACATTGACCGGTACGTCAGCGTGCTGTCAAACAGCTGCAGCAGCAGGTCAAAACCTTCGGCGGTGGCCAGCGTGCCCTGCTCGGCCAGCACGCGCAGGAAGGTGGTCATGGCCCACACGCGCTCGATGTGGCGCCCGGCAAACAGCAGGCGCCAGGCCTCGTCGCGCGTCATGCGGTCACCCTGCGCGCCACTGATGGCGGAAAGTTGCGTGGCCAGGTACTCCAGCAAGTCAACCAGGGCCACGCGATCATGGGGGCCATCCGTCATCAGGTTGGCGAGCCCATCGCGAAAATCGTTGCGTGCCGCAAGGATGATGCGCCAATGGTCGTTCGATAGGCGCCCGCGCACCTCGCCAGACGCTCGCGCCTGCGCAGCCAGACATTGGCCAATGCCTGTCGTACCCGACTGCTCGCTCAAGCCAACCACCAACGCCCGCTCAAATGCCTGCGGGCTGCTGCGCGCAAACACGTCGGCGGTAAAGATCAGGCCGGACTCGGACGCCAACTCAGTCAGCGTGGCAAACATCGTGTCCGCATCATTGGCTTCGAGCGAGCCGAGGATCAGGCGGCACAGTCGCACGCCGTTCTCGGCGCGCTCGCCATAGCGGCCGGACCAGAACAGGTTCTCCGCCGCCCGGCTCGATACCGTGTGATGCTTGCGCGCCAGATCGGCTGGCCGGATCGGCGACGGTAGCAGCGTGAACGGCGCAGCGGGTTGCGGCTGGTTCGACAGCACCCAGGTGTCGACACTGCTACCGCCCATTTGCATCGATGGGGAAACTTGCCGATTGGCCGCGAGGCGTGTGAAGCCGCCGGGCATGACATGCCAGCCGCCAGCCAGATCGGCAATGGCATAAACGCGCAGCACCGAGGGCCGGCCGGCCAGCATGCCAGCCTCGTAGCGCGGCGTGCAGGAATAGGGCAGCGGCGCCTGAATCGTGAAGGCCTCGGGAGCCCGATCGATGCGCGCATGCCAGTCGGCCAGTGTCTGTTGGCCCTGCGCCATGCCGGGTGGGCCATCGGGGCTTTCGCTGGGCCAGCCGGGCCACGTTGGCAGCAGCAGCCCGGTGGTCAATCGGGCCTGCGCTTCATTGCGCGCCAGCGCCTCACCGCACCACCACGTCGGCACGCTGGGCAGCACCAGTGGCTCACCCAGCAATGCCTGCGCGATGCGCGGCAGGAAACCCAGCACAGCCGGTGACTCGACAAACCCGGCGCCGGGCACGTTCGACACCATCACATTGCCCGCACGCATCACCTGCAGCAGACCCGGCACCCCGATGGTGGAATCGGCGCGCAGCTCCACCGGGTCGCAAAACACGTCGTCCAGGCGGCGCAGCACAGCATGCACGCGCTCCAGGCCGTTGAAGGTCTTCAGATAAAGCTTGTCGCCACGCACCGTCAGGTCTTTACCTTCGGCCAGCGTCACCCCCAGATAGCGCGCCAGAAAGGCGTGTTCAAAATAGGTTTCGCTGAAGGGGCCGGGGGTGAGCAGCACGATGTGCGGCGAACCGCCCGCCTCGTCCCCACGCATCGTGGTGTGGGCGGCAGCGGCCAACGCGCCGATCAACTGCGAATACGTTGGCGCGAGACGCGTGGCGTGCAACTCGCGAAACGCATCGGCAAACAGGCTGGAGACGATCAGCCGGTTCTCCAGTGCATACCCCAGGCCGGAGGGCGCCTCCGTGCGGTGGCCGACAACAGTCCAGGTGCCGTCGGGTGCGCGGGCCAGATCCACCGCCACGATCTGCAGGTAGTGCCCGCCCGGCGGCGTATAACCGCGTACGGCACGCAGGTAGCCCGGATGGCCGAACACCAGCGCAGGCGGCACCAGCCCCTGCGCAAGCAACGATTGTGGGCCGTAGGTATCCGCCACGATGGCGTTGAGCAACCGTGCACGCTGGGTAACGCCCTGCTCGATCACCGCCCAGTCTGCGTGATCAATCAGAAACGGCAGCACGTCGAGCGCCCACGGGCGGGGCTCGCCCTTGTCGGCGTAGACGTTGTAGCTGATGTCGTTGTCGCGCACCTGCTGCGCGACGGAAGCGCGGGCCTGCTCCAGCCCGACCAAGCCGCCCTCGCGCACATGCTCGAAAAACTGCCGCCAAGGCGCACGCAACGCGCCCGTCGCGTCGTGCAGCTCATCCCAGTGGCCCTCCCGCACCGGCAACATGCGAAGGAGGGCCAGCACATCCGCGTGGGCGGCAGCGGGCTGTAGTGGATCAAGCGGCAGGGTCGACTGGTAAGACAAGATCGGCTTGGCTGGAAGAGATTAGTAGCGGCGTAAATCCAGCGTAAACGGAAACTCCAGACTGCGCTCGGGCGCCCTCACCTCCATCGGGCCGGGCGTGTGCCCGGTGGTGAAGAAGCGCGCGCGGCGGCGGCTTTCCGCCTCATAAGCGTTGACTGGAAACGTCTGGTAGTTGCGTCCACCCGGATGCGCCACATGATACTGGCAACCACCCAGCGAACGGCCGGTCCAGGTATCGGCCAAGTCGAACGTCAGCGGCGCATGCTCGCCAATGGTCGGGTGCAAGGCCGATGGCTGCGACCACGCCCGGAACCGCACCCCCGCCACCTGCTCGCTTACGCGGCCGGTTGGTTGCAATGGCAAGGGAATGCCGTTGACCGTCACCACGTGGCGGTTCTCGTTCAGCCCCAGCACGCGCACCTCCAACCGCTCGACCGAGGAATCGACATAGCGCACCGTGCCGCCCTGCGCACCCTCCTCGCCCATCACGTGCCAGGGTTCGAGCGCCGCACTGAGCGTGAGCGAGATCCCGCCCGTATGCAGCTCGCCCACCAGCGGGAAGCGGAACGAAAAATGCGGTGCAAACCAGTGGCGCTCAAAGGCGTAGCCTGCTTCGCGCAGGTCGGCGAGCACGTCGTCGAAATCCATCTGTACGAAGGTGCCGAGCAGGAAGCGGTCGTGCAGCTCCGTGCCCCAGCGCGTGAGGCGCGTGGTGTACGGCGTCTTCCAGAAGCGGGCGACCAGCGCGCGCAGCAGCAGTTGCTGCACGAGGCTCATGCGCGCGTGCGGCGGCATCTCGAAACCGCGCAGCTCCAGCAGGCCCAGGCGCCCCGTGGGGCCGTCGGGCGAATAGAGTTTGTCGATACAGAACTCGGCGCGGTGCGTGTTGCCGGTCACGTCGATCAGGATGTTGCGCAGGATGCGGTCGATCAGCCAGGGCTGAATGCTGGCCCCATCCACCCCCCCCAGGCGATCAAGCTGACGCTGCAGCTCCGCAAACGCGATCTCCAGTTCGTACACCTGATCATTGCGCGCCTCGTCCACGCGCGGCGCCTGGCTGGTCGGCCCGATGAACAGCCCCGAGAACAGATACGACAGCGACGGATGGTTGTGCCAGTACGCAATCAGGCTCGCCAGCAGATCGGGCCGGCGCAGGAACGGGCTATCCGCCGGCGTGGCCCCGCCCAGCACGAAGTGGTTGCCGCCGCCGGTGCCGGTGTGGCGGCCGTCGAGCATGAACTTCTCGGTGCTCAGGTACGACTGGTGGGCCGATTCGTAGAGGTATTCGGTGTGGTCGACCAAATCATCCCAGTTGCTGGCGGGGTGGATGTTGACCTCGATCACACCGGGATCGGGCGTCACCTGTAGCAACTTCAGGCGCGGGTCGCGCGGCGGCGGATAGCCTTCGATAACGACCTGCACGCTCAACTCGGCGGCGGTTGCTTCCACGGCGGCCAGCAGGTCGAGGTAGTCGTCCAACACCGTCAGCGGCGGCATGAATACGTGCAGTTGGCTGCGGCCGGAGCCGAAGGTGTCGCTCTCGACCTTGGGGCCGGCAGCGCGGGCGGGGTCGCGCGCTTCGACGCACAGCGCGGTGCGGTGGACCCACGAGGCGGATTCGCTGTGTGCCGGCATACGGGCATCGAGGGCCGTGCCTGTGCCGCCTGCGGCGGATGCGGCTTTCGCTGCCGCGCCGGCAGACTCCCCCTGGTATTGCATGCGCAGCTCCGCCGCCGTGCGCAGCGGGGCGATGGGGCCGAACGGATCGTGCGCATGCTGATACGGATAGTCGCTCTTGCTGACCCACGGCAGCGAGTCGAGCGGCAGGCGATAGCCCATCGGCGAATCGCCGGGAATCAAATACATGCGGTCATCGCGGAAGAACCACGGGCTGGTCACCCAGCGCGCACCGGCCAGCGCGGCATCGTGTTCGCGCGCCAGCGGCAAAACGTAGCCGGTGACGGCTGACAGGCCGGCATCGAACACGCGGCGCAGGCGCACGCGTTCCATTTCATCGTCGAGCCGCGAATCAAACGGGTCGACATTCACCGGCAGGCGCCGCTCGCGCCAGAGGTAGTACCACGTGTCTTCATAGCCGGGCTGGATGCATTGCTCGTCCACCGACAGCTTGCGCGCCAGATGGTGCAGAAAGCGCTGCGCATCGGCAGCGGTGTAGCGGCCGGGCTCGCGTTCGTCGGCAAACAGCGTTGGATCATTCCAGCACGGCTGGCCATCAGCCCGCCAGTAGAGCGACAGCGCCCAGCGCGGCAACTGCTCGCCGGGGTACCACTTGCCCTGGCCGATATGCAGGAAGCCGTTGGCACCGTAGCGCTGGCGCAGCTTGTCCATCAGCCCGACGGCGTAGCTGCGCTTGGTGGGGCCAAGGGCGTCGGTGTTCCACTCGGCGGCATCGCGGTCGCGCACGGCCACGAAGGTGGGCTCGCCGCCCATGGTCAGGCGCACGTCCATGGCGTCGAGGTCAGCGTCCACCTGCGCGCCCATACGCACGACGTCTTCCCAGTGCGCCTCGGTGTACGGCTTGGTCACGCGCGGAGCCTCCAGCACGCGCGTGATCGACATCGTGTGCTCGAATTCGACCTCGCACTCATCCACCGCGCCCGAGATGGGCGCCGCGCTGCCAGGCTCCGGCGTGCAGGCCACGGGGATATGCCCCTCGCCCGCCAGCAGGCCGGAGGTCGGGTCAAAGCCGATCCAGCCTGCGCCGGGCAGGTACACCTCGCACCAGGCATGCAGGTCGGTGAAATCCACCTCGGTGCCGCTGGGGCCGTCGACGGCTTTTACGTCCGGCGTGAGCTGCAACAGATAGCCGGACACAAAGCGCGCCGCCAGCCCCAGTTGCCGCAGCGTCTGCACCATCAGCCAGCCCGTATCGCGGCACGAACCGGAGCCGAGCGACAGGGTCTCTTCCGGCGTCTGCACGCCGGGCTCCATGCGGATCAGGTAGCGGATGTCCTGCTGCAGTCGCTGGTTCAACTCCACCAGGAAATCGATGGTGCGGCGCGGCGTGCGGTCAATGCTGGCGACAAACGCGGCAAAGTGCGGCGTCATCTCCCGCTTGACGAGGTAGGGCGCCAGCTCGGCGGCCAGCGCATCGTCGTAGGTGAACGGAAATTCCTCAGCCTCAGGCGTCAGGAAGAAGTCGAACGGGTTGTAGACCGCCATCTCGGCAACCAGGTCGATGGTCACCTTGAACTCACGCGTCTTGTGCGGAAATACCAGCCGCGCCTGGTAGTTGGCAAACGCGTCTTGCTGCCAGTTGATGAAATGCTCGGCCGGCTCCACCCGCATCGAATACGAATGGATGGGCGTACGGCAGTGCGGCGCCGGCCGCAGGCGCACCACCTGCGGCGACAGCTCGACGAGCCGGTCATAGCGATAATGGGTAACGTGGTTTAGCGCGACTCGGATCGACACACGGACTCCTCGGTGGCTCGTAATGACGTGCCGGCGCGGTGCCGGCGGGCGGTTCAAGCAAGGTTCATGCCGTTTGTGCGGCATGCCCGGCTTTGGGCGACAAGCCATCGTGCCACGCGTGCACAGCCGTGCGTATGACACGCCAATGCGGTACAACGCTTGCTGGACGGCTCGCCGCTGCCATCCCACCATCTTGGTTGGCGAGCACCCCGAACGCCAGCCCTTGCCCCGCCCCTGGATCACCATGAAAACGTTCCACTGCAACCGTTGCCAGCAGCTCGTCTTCTTTGAAAACGTCTTGTGCGAGCGCTGCGACGCCCTGCTCGGCTACCTGCCTGACGTGGGCGAGATCAGCGCGTTTGAAGCCACTGGCGAAACAGCAGAGGCTGGAGACAACCTCTGGCGCAGCCTGCACCCAGATGCGCACGGCCAACTCTACCGCCAATGCCACAACTACGCGGTCGAAAACGTCTGCAACTGGATGATCCCGGCAGATTCGCCCGACACACTGTGCCGCGCCTGCCAGTTCACCGACACCATCCCCGACCTGACCGTGCCGGAAAACCGGTTCTACTGGTACAAGATGGAGGTCGCCAAGCGCCGGCTGCTCTATACGCTCATGACGCTGGGCCTGCCGCTGGAATCGCGCCTGGAAAACCCCGAAACCGGGCTGGAATTTGCGTTTCTGCAAAGCAAGGAAGACAGCGAGCCCGTGATGACCGGCCACAACCACGGCCGCATCACGCTCAACGTTGTCGAAGCCGACGATGCCGCGCGCGAAAAAGCCCGCACCGACCTGCGCGAGCCCTATCGCACGCTGCTCGGTCACTTCCGTCACGAATCCGGGCACTACTTCTTTGATCGCCTGATTGCCGGCAAGCCGATGTGGGAAGCCGCGTTCCGCCTGCGCTTTGGCGATGAACGCGCCAGCTATGCCGACGCGCTCAAGGCGTATTACGACAATGGGCCGCCGGCCGACTGGGCGCAGCACTACATCAGCGCCTACGCCACCATGCACCCATGGGAAGACTGGGCCGAAACCTGGGCGCACTACCTGCACATGGTCGACGCACTGGACACCGCCGTGTCGTACGGCCTGGCCCTGCTGCCCGACCACCCGCAAGAGCCCGAACTGACCGACCAGACCCCAGTGGAAGAAGCCAGCTTCAACAACCTGATGAGCCGCTGGTTTCCGCTCACCTACGTGCTCAACAGCCTCAATCGCAGCCTGGGGCAGCCCGATGGCTACCCGTTCACGCTGGCATCCCCCGTGATCGACAAGCTGCGTTTCGTGCACCGCGTCATCGCAACCTCCGCCAAGAAACCCGGTTGATCGCACCAATGTTGTGCGATGCAGGCGCCAATTTGGATCGAGGGAATAATTCGTGCGGCTGAGGCGTTTACCATCCAGAAGGTCAATCCCAGCCTTCCCCCGGAGAACGCCATGCCAAGACAACTCAGCAGATGGATCAGCCTGACGGCACTTGCCCTGTGCGCGTGTGCCTCGCTCAACCCGGTGCAGACCGCGCAAAAGATGATCGGCCAGCCAGAAAGTGCCGTGCAAGAAACCTTTGGCGCACCCACCGAGACCTATCAGCTTGCGGGCGGCACGCACCGCTGGATCTATTCCAAGCAGCCGCTCGGGCACGAGGTCTATGCCGCCGATTTTGACGCCAGCGGCAAGCTCATCAGCTACCGGCAGATGCTGACTGAAAAGGAAATCTACGAAGCGCGCCCCGGTGTGTGGACCAAGCGCGATGTGCTTGAACGCTTCGGCACACCGAAAGAACCAACGCAGTACTACCCGCTCATGAAGCGCGAGGCGTGGTCATACCGGATGTATGTTGCCGGATATCAGCAGGCGCACTTCAATGCCCTATTCGACGACAACGGTGTGCTGGACCGCACGATGATCGTCGTCGATCCGCTTGGCGGCGATCACCACAGCCGCAAGTGATGCCCAGGTGATACCCGGCGGCGCATTGCACGCCGCCGGTCATTCGCCATGCTTAGGCCAGCGCCGACGCAATCGCCTGCGCCAGTTCATTGGCCTCGAACTTGGCGACGTAGCCATTGGCACCCACGCGGCGCACATGGTCCTCATTGGCCGAGCCCGACAGCGACGAGTGAATCACCACCGGAATCGACTGGAACGCCGGCTCGGTCTTGATCTTGCGCGTGAGCGTAAAGCCGTCCATCTCGGGCATTTCCAGATCGGTCAGCACCAGGGCGATCTTGTCGCGCACGGTCTTGCCCTCGCGGGCTGCATCACGGGCGATGTTCTGCAGCGTGTCCCACGCTTCCTGGCCGCTCTTGGTCATCACGTAGGGGGTGCCCATCGCTTCCAGACCATTGGCAATCAGTGAGCGCGCGAGGCCCGAATCGTCAGCCACCAGCAGCTTGGCGCCCGGGGGCAGCTTGATCGGACGCTCGTCATTGTCGGGGGCCAGATCGGTGCGGCGCGTCGGGAATACGTCCACCAGGATCTGCTCGACGTCGATCACCTGCGCCAGACGCGAGTTGTCGGCGTTGCCGTCCAGGCGTGCCAGGCTGGTGATGTTGCTGCTGCCTACGCTGGCCTCAGCCGGGAAGATCTGGCTCCATTCCAGGCGGACGATCTCATCCACCTCTTCCACCGCAAAACCTTGCGTGGAACGCGCGTACTCGGTAATCAGCAGGATGTTGGCATTGCCATTCTTGGTGCCGATCACGCTGGCCAGGTCGATCACCGGGATGATCTGACCGCGCACGTTCACCGCGCCCAGGATGTGGGCACCGGCATCCGCCACGTGCGTCACTGGCGGCATGACCATGATCTCGCGCACCTTGAACACGTTGATGCCGAACATTTCGCGCTGGTTGGATCGCGCAGATTCGCCCAGGCGGAACAGCAACAGCTCAAAGCGGTTGTTGTTCGTCAGATTGGTCCGTTCATCGACTTCCAGTTGCGAATGCAGTGACATTTGCGTCTTCCCCCCGTTCAAGCACACGTTATGTGGCGGTAAACGGCACGCCCGCATGCAACTAAAGAGGCAACTTGAAGGGATTTACGAATGTGAACGCCACGCCCTTCCAGCGTGGGGAGACGGCCGCCTAGGCAACCTTCACATGCGCGACCAGAAAGTCCAGAAACGCCCGTACACGCGCCGGCAAATGCGCGCCCTGACCGACATAAACCGCGTGAATATCTTCGGTTTCGCCGGGGTTGTACTCCTCTAGTACCGGCACGAGACGGCCGGCATCAAGATCCGCCCGCACCTGAAACTCGGCCAGCCGCGCCAGGCCCAGGCCGGCCACGGCCACCGCGCGTAGGGCCTCGCCGTCGCTGATCTGCGTGTTGCCCTGCGGCATGACCTCGGTGCGGCGCCCCCGTTTCGTGAAAGGCCAGCCGTTGACCGCACGCACGTAGCTGAACGCCAGGCAGTTGTGATTGGCCAGGTCGGCCGGCATGCGCGGGGTGCCCATACGCGCCAGATAACCGGGTGAAGCCACGACCATCAGCCGTGTCTGCCCCAGCTTGCGCGCGACCAGGCGGGAGCTCTTCAGCGGCCCGCTACGCAGTGCAACATCGGTGCGGTCTTCAAGCAGATCGACCACCCGATCCGTGAGTGCAATGTCGAGCGACACCTGCGGATGACACTCCAGAAACGCCGGCACGATTGGCAGCAGCAGATGGGTGCCGACCGGCACATTGGCGTTCACACGCAACCGCCCCGACGGCTGCGCACCGGCTGACGCCTCGCGCTCGGCCTCGTCCAGATCTGCCAGCACCGCCACGCTGCGTTCATAAAATGCCGCGCCTTCCGGCGTGAGCTGAAAGCGCCGCGTTGACCGGTTCACCAGCCGTGCGCCAAGCCGCGCTTCCAGCCGCGCCACCAGCTTGCTCACCGCCGACGGCGTCATCCGGCACGCCCGCGCCGCCGCTGAAAACCCGCCCTGCTCCACCACCCGCACGAAGACTTCCATCTCGCCAAAGCGATTGATATCAAGCCGCGACATTGTGATTTCAATTCATAGATGTTGTGCTTCCAGGCAGTCTATCGCACAAGCCACGGCGTCGACATACTTGGCCGCATTCCGCCACTGCGGCCAGTTTCAAGGACATCGAACCATGCCTGTCGCTTTACTCGCCCTGACCGCCGGTGCATTCGGCATCGGCGTCACCGAATTCGTCTTGATGGGGTTGCTGCTGGAGACCAGTGCAGACCTGCACGTCACCGTCGCCCAGGCGGGCCTGCTGATTTCCGGCTATGCATTCGGCGTCGTGCTGGGTGCCCCGGTACTGACTACGCTCACGGCGCGGTGGCCACGCAAGGCCGTGCTGCTGGGGCTCATGGTCATCTTCACGCTGGGCAACGCGGCTTGTGCGCTGGCACCCAACTACGCCCTGCTGATGACCGCCCGCGTGCTGACCGCATTTGCACACGGCACGTTCTTCGGCGTCGGCTCGGTGGTTGCAACCGGCCTGGTGCCGCCCAACCGGCGTGCCTCGGCCATCGCCATCATGTTCACGGGGCTGACGGTGGCGTCCATCCTGGGCGTGCCGCTGGGCACGTGGCTCGGCCAGGCGTATGGCTGGCGCGCCGCGTTCTGGGCCATCGTGGCCGTTGGTGTGGTGGCGCTGGCCGTCATCGCCCGCTTTGTACCGAACGAACCCGCCCCGCAGGATGCTGGCGACTGGCGCCAAGACATGCGCGTGCTGATGCGCGGCCCCGTGCTGCTCGGCCTGCTGACCACGGTGCTCGGCTATGCCGGCGTGTTTGCGGTGTTCACCTACATCGCCCCGCTCATCATCGAGGTGACGGGCTATACCAGCGCAGCCGTCTCGCCAGTGATGCTCGTGTTTGGCGGCGGGCTCATCGCCGGCAACCTGATCGGCGGGCGACTGGCAGACCGCCACCTGCGCGGCACGCTCATCGGCACCCTCGTTGCCCTGGCCGTGACGCTCGCGCTGATGACGTTTGCTGTGCACGACAAGATGTGGGCCGTGGTGTTCGTGGCATTGCTGGGCGCCGTGGCCTTCTCCACCGTACCGCCACTGCAGATGTGGGTGCTGGAGAAGGCGCAGGGGGCCGGTCAGAGCATCGCATCGAGCTTCAACATCGCGGCGTTCAACCTGGGGAATGCGCTCGGTGCGTGGGTTGGCGGCGTGGTGATCTCACATGGCCCGGGGCTGACCGCCCTGCCTTGGGTTGCCGCCCTGGCCCCCATCGGCGCGCTGCTCCTCATTGCCATCGGCCTGCGCCTGCATGGCACTGAAGATGCCGCAACGCAACGCCCGCAAACGGCCTGATCGCAAAGCACATCACCGCACACCGTCATGACTGCACACCACAAAGTCGCCCTCGTCGTGGGCGCCCAGGGCGTGATCGGCCGCAACCTGATCGACCACCTCGCTACGCTGGATGACTGGCGCATCGTCGGCCTGTCGCGACGTGGCGGCGAGTCGACCGAGCGCGTCCACCACATCGCCGTCGACCTGCTGGATGCGGCTGACACCCGCGCCAAGCTCGGTGCGCTCAGCAACGTCACGCACATCTTCTACGCCGCCTACCAGGACCGCCCGACCTGGGCCGAGCTTGTGCCGCCCAACCTGGCCATGCTGACCAATGTGGTCGATGCCATGGAAGGCGTGGCGCCGCACCTCGCGCATATCAGCCTGATGCAGGGCTACAAGGTCTACGGCGGCCACCTTGGGCCTTTCAAGACCCCGGCACGCGAAACCGACGCGCACTTCATGCCGCCCGAATTCATGTTCGACCAACAGACGTTTCTGGAGGCGCGCCAACACGGCAAGGCGTGGACATGGTCGGCCATCCGCCCGTCGGTGGTCGGCGGCTTTGCGCTGGGCAACCCGATGAACCTGGCGGTGGCGATTGCGGTGTATGCGTCGATGTCGAAAGAACTTGGCCTGCCGCTGCGCTTTCCCGGCAAACCCGGCGCGTACGACCACCTGCTGGAGATGACCGATGCCGGCTTGCTCGCCCGCGCCACGGCGTGGGCCGCCACCGACCCGCGCTGCGCCAATCAGGCCTTCAACATCAACAACGGCGATCTGTTCCGCTGGAGCGAGATGTGGCCCAAGATCGCGCGCTACTTTGATCTGGAGGTCGCCCCGCCACTGCCCCTGTCGCTCGACACCGTCATGGCCGACAAGGCGCCCCTTTGGCAAAGCATGATCGCCAGACACGGGCTGGCCGACACACCGTACCGCGACGTGTCTTCGTGGCGCTTTGCTGACTTCGTGTTCTCGTGGGATTACGACATGTTTGGCGACGGCTCCAAGGCACGCCGCTTCGGCTTTCATGAATACGTGGAGACGGAAGCGATGTTCATGCGTATCTTCGACGACTTGCGACGGCGCAAAATCATTCCGGGCTAGAGCGTCCGGATGCCTCGACCGGCCCGGTCGACTGACCGATCGGGCTAGGGAAATGTCCCGACTCGGGTTTCCTCAGCAAGCGTCGATATAGTAAAGGCGGGACGGTAGCTCATGGGTCGAGCAGCGCCGGTTTACCGACGCAGGCAGGCAGGTTCAAGTCCTGTACGTCCCACCATTTCTTCGACAATGGCGCGCTTTTCCGGATGCAGGAAAAGCGCGCCATTTCAATGCTTCGCGCTCTGATAGTGCGCCTCCAGGCAGCGCACCACCTCAGGTGCAGGCGTCAATTCGCCCTCCACATCAATCTCCCCGCTCGCCACCACAATCCGGACGACCGCCGAGCCGCGGTCGCCTGGGTACCGACGAAGGGTCAACGCAACCTCGGCAGGTGATTCGGCAACGGACTGGAGATCCCAGAACGTTTGGGTCAAATCCACCAGCACGGCGCCGTCAGGCCGCATCACTTTAGGGGCATCGACCCAGTGCGAAGGACGCGCTTCGAATGGTGCCAGGTCGATGAGAATCTGGCCGTTGCAATACGTCTTGGGTTGATTCATGTTGGTTTGCACGCAGGCTGCCGTGTCTATTCACAACCGTTGGAAAGTCTCCGCATAACGGGATTGGGAAAATGAACTCGCGCGATTTCACTTGCCGACGTTTTCATCTCGCGCTCGATCCCCGACCACCAAATATCGCTTAGGCAGTGAACGCGAATCAATCGGCCAATCGCAAATCCCACCGCGAAAAACCGTTCAATGCTTGCCCTATCAGCAAACAAAACAGCACTCGCCTATACAGCAAAACACCCACACAAACTTTTGAACCACTTTTCGATGCGCCCGGAACCGTGGAAAATCGCACACTGATTCCCTCTCTCCACCCTGCGGTTCGGCATGACAGACAACAATCCCTCGGAGACCGCGCGGCACGCTCTCAAGCTGCTGGCCTCACGCAGGTTGGCCCCCACGCCAGACAACTTTGCTGCGGTCTACTACGAAATTGCCGACAGCCAACCCAATGGAGACGCGCAGAACGCAGACCGGATGACGCTGGTGCGGGAGTTGCGCGAACAGCTTGCGCGCACGGTTGAGCACTGCCTGCCTGCGCTGGGCGAAGATGACGTCGCGATCGGCCCGGTTGCCTGGGCATTGATCAAGACCTGTCGCTCAGAAACAGAAAGCCTCACGCACCTGAACACCAAGCTGGCGGCGTTCAACCATCGGCTATCGCTGGTGGCAGATGACCAGAACGAGATCCGCAAATCGCTGCTGGGCCTGCTGCAGCTTGTCTTTGAAAACATCGGCCAGTTGTCGCTGGACGACCGCTGGCTGCGCGGCCAGATTGACGCCCTGTTGAAAGCCAGCGAAGCACCAGTCAACCTGCGACGGCTTGACGACGTACGGCGCCGCCTCAAAGAGGTGATCCACAAACAAGGCGTGCTGAAGGCCAAGTCAGTCGAAGCCCAGGAAGACATGAAACGGCTCCTGGCCTCGTTCATGGAGCGGCTGTCTACGGCTGCTGAAACGTCCGGCGAGCATCACCGGCAGATGGAGGCGTGCGCCAAAAAAATCGAGTCGGCCGAGACCCTCTCCGAGATTGCCCCCGCCATTCAGGACGCACTAGCCGCCACGCGCTGGATGTCGCAGCAGGCCGCCCACAATCGCGACGAGCTTTCGGCAATGAAGCAGAAGGCCGAAGATGCCGCGGCCGAAGTTGCGAGTCTTCGCAAGGCGCTCGACATGGCGTCGGCCTCGGCACGTCACGACCTGCTCACGGGGGCACTCAACCGCAAAGGGCTGGAAGAAGCGTTGGAGCGCGAGGTCGCCCGCGCTGCGCATCAGAACTCGACGCTCTCCATCGCTTTCCTGGACATCGACAACTTCAAATCCATCAACGATGCCCACGGACACAGCCTCGGGGACGATGCCCTGTCACACCTGGCCCAGGTAGCGCGCGAATGCATACGCCCCCAGGACGCACTCGCGCGTTTTGGCGGTGAAGAGTTCGTGATCCTCATGCCCGGCACCTGCCTGGAAGACGGTGTGCAAGCCATCACACGGCTGCAACGCAGCCTCACCCAGCGCTTCTTTGCCGCCGGTGAGACCCGGCTTTTCATCACGTTCTCTGCCGGCGTGGCGGAACTCGGCAAGGATGAAGCCCCGATGGCGGCGATCCAGCGCGCGGACCGTGGCATGTATCAAGCCAAGCGCGCCGGGAAGAACAAGGTCGTCAGTGCGTGACGCGTTTTTTGCATCTGGGCGGACCAAGGGGCGCTGACTAGCGCGACTTGCTCCGCGCACCCTTGCTGCCCACACCGCCACGCCCAACCTCCTGCCCGGCAACAGCCCCCTCCCCGCCCATGCGCTCCAGCCACGACAGCGCATCCACATACGCCAGGAACTGCCGCAGATACTCCGGCGACACCTCACGCATCAGCAACAGCGACCGGTGCACAAGGCTGCTCGAATTGAGCGGCCCAGCGTTAGTCGGCACTTGATCAAGCGATTGGCGCAACTGTTTCTCCGCACTGACGCGGGACCAGGTTTCCCTCACGTCTTCGAGAATCTTCAGTTCAGTGGCGGCATGGGGATGGCGCTCTAGGCCAATGGCCGCGGCGCTGCCGGCATCCACGCGCGCGCGATTGGCGATGCTGCCGAGCAATTCAGCCAACGCGCTACGGGCAGGCTCACGGGACCCTACATCCGGCTCGGACGAGGGCGTCGCTCGGTCAAGGTCATCCGCATAGGCCGCGATCAGGCTGTCCAGTCTTTCATCCAGGATGTGCCGCACCTCGCCCGTCTGGCCGACCGCACGGCGATGCAGCGCTTCAATGAAATGAAAGCGCACGCGATCGAAGCGATCCGCACCACGTGCGCGCCACGCATCGAGCGTTGCCTGCGTGGACGAATCAGTTCGACTCACGACGCCCACCGTTGGAAGCAGACTGCCTCGGCACCGGTGCAATCTCCACGCGCCGGTTCTTCGCGCGGCCCACATCATCCGCATTGGAGCTCACTGGCTGCTGCGAGCCAAATGCCGCAGCAAACACGCTGGACGCGGGGATGCCCTCATCAATCAACGCGCGCGTCACGGTCAACGCACGCTTGGCAGACAGCTCCCAGTTATCGGCAAATTGGCGATTGCCTGCCCGCACCTGCTGGTCATCGGAGAACCCGCTCACCATCAGGATCTCGTCACGCGATTTGAGATAGGCCGCCAACGGGCCCGCGAGGCTCTTCATCAGCGCGCGGCCCTCCGGCTGCAACTGGTCAGAGTTGAGCGCAAACAGCACGTTGCCGTTGATGCCGATCCGCCCGTTGACGAGCGTCACGCGCCCCGCCGCCAGCGGGCCTGCCAGCGCCTGCTCCAGCGTCTTGCGGCGCTGCGCCTCTGCCTCGCGCTGCTTGACCTCGTTCTCCAGCTTGGACGACAGCTCCAGCTGCACGCCAATCACGCCCACCAGAATCAGCACGAAGGCGCCCAGCACCACCGACATCAAGTCGCCAAACGCGGCCCAGACCGGCGCGGACTCCAAGCCGCCGTCAATCTCGTCGCTCATTGCGTCACTCATGCCGCTTCGCTTCCGGCAAGGGCACGCTGGTCGCCCGAATGGCCACCCACGCGCTGCAGGTCTTCAAGAATCTGCTTTTGCGACAGCATGCTCAGATCGATCACCTCACGGGCCTGCGCCACGTAGTAGGCGAGCTGTTCATCGCTGCGCGTGAGCGACTTGTCCAGCGCAGCTTCGATCCGCTGCAGGTGCGCCACCAGCTTGTCGTTCGACTCGCCAAACAGGTGCACCGCCGCGCCAAACGCCTCGCCCAGGCTCGCTACCTCCACGGCACTGCCGGTCACCTGCGCGGCCACTGCGCCCAGCTTGCCGGTCTCGGCCTCGACCCGATCGGTGAACCGCACACCAACGCGTTCGAGCAACTCTGCCGAGCTTGCCACCAGCGCATCCACCGCGGTGCGCTGTTCGGTCGACGCGTGGTTCACGGCGTCGAGCAGCGTCTCCAGCGTGCCCAGCATGCGCGTGCGTTCTTCCAGCATCGCCGTATCGCGGACCATGCTGTCGGACAGCTTCTGGCGCAGCTCGGCCACCACTTCGGCAGCAGCCTTTGGCGCCTCCGAGGCGGCCTGCACCAGTCGAGAAATCTCGGCGATCGTGTCGTTGGCGTGGGCCTGTGTTTGCGAAGAGATGTCGCGCGCAGTCTGCGCCAGCGCATCGCAAATTTCCTGCTGACGGCTCGCCGTGTCGGCACCCACCTTTTCCCATTCCTGGCTCAGCTTGGCACCCATCGCGCCCAGCGCGTCGGTCCAGGCTGTCAGGCGTTGCTCGTCGCGGGCTTGCAGCGCGGTTTGCAGCTCCATGAGCGATTGGCGCGACGCGTCCTGCGCCGACGCAACATCGCGTGCGGTCTGCGCCAGCGCATCGCAAATCTCCTGCTGGCGGCTCGCCGTGTCGGCACCCACCTTTTCCCATTCCTGGCTCAGCTTGGCGCCCATTGCACCCAGCGCATCGGTCCAGGCGGCCAGACGTTGCTGATCGCGGGCTTCCAGCGCGGTCTGCAACGCCACATGCGATTGGCGCGATGCGTCCTGCTGCGCGACGATATCGCGGGCAGTTGCCGCCAGCGCATCGCAAATCTCCTGCTGGCGGCTTGCCGTGTCGGCACCCACCTTTTCCCATTCCTGGCTCAGCTTGGCACCCATCGCGCCCAGCGCCTCGGTCCAGGTTGCCAGACGTTGCTGGTCACGCGATTCCAGTGCGGTTTGCAGCGCCGTATGCGATTGGCGTGACGCGTCCTGCAGCGAGACAGCGTGCTGCTCGAATGTCGCCACAGCCGCCTCCAGCGCGCGCTGGTTCTGCCCGGCCAGGGCTGCGTGGGTACGCTCCTGTCGCGCAAGCGCATCGTTCCAGGCACCGGACAAGCTACCGGCCGTAGCGTCCAGACGCTCGGCAACGCCATCGAGCAAACGGGTCGAGCGTTGCTCAAAGGTGTCGGCAAACCGGTCCAGCGACGTGCCCACGTTCCCCACCAGCGCAGCGCTTGCGCGTTGGTGCTCCGACAAGGCGGTGTTCCAGATGCTCGCGACCGTCTCGGCGGTTGTTTCGAAGCGCGTCGACAGGCCGTCCAGTTGGCGCTGCACGGCATGCGTCACCGTCTCATGCAGCGCGGCCGATTCACGCGCAAGCCCCGCCATCGTCGAGTCAACCACCGGTTGCAGCGCTGCACCGGCAACGCGCGCACTTTCAGCGGCGCTGTCCTGCAACGACTGCCCGACAGAAGACGCCAGTTGACGGTAGGCCGCCTCCGTCTTGTCGAGAAACGCTTGCTGGCTGGCGATCTGGCGTTCACTGCTGGCGGCGCTCTGTTGCTCCAGCGCGGCCATCATTGCCTGCAGCCGGTCCACCAGGGCAGGCATGGCATCCGACTGCCGCTGCAGCAGCTTGAACGTCTCTTCACGTTGATGCGCGTGGGAATAGATGCGCAGTGTCGTAGCGATCTGGGTGTCGAGTGCCTGAACGGCCTGCAGCCGCTCACGCCGACACAGCGCGGACAGCAACCCCAGCATGGCAGACGTGGCCACACCGGCAATCGACGTGCCAAACGAGAACCCCAACCCCTTGACCGGCGCGGCCAGCGACGCGCGAATCGCCTGCAGGTCGGTGGCGCTCTCCAGCGCGGCGCCCGTGCCCTTGAGCGTCATCACCATGCCGAGCAACGTCCCCAGCATGCCCAGCAGGACAAGCAGACCCACCAGATACGGCGTGAGCGCCGGCCCGGGCAACGCAACGCGCTCGCCTTCCACGCGCAGGCGCACGGCGTTGCGCAGGCTCGGATGCAGTTGATCCAGCCAGGCCCCCAGCTTGGGCGGCTGTTCAGACAGCCCGGCCACGGCTTGCGTGAGCGTGCCGGTGGCCTGCTGATAGCGGCGCAACTCCAGCGCACCCGTCACATAGGCGGCGCCAATCACGATGGTGACGACCAACGCGAGCGGGTTCATGCCCACGACATAGCCTGCCGCGATCCACCCCAAGGCAGCGAGTCCAACAAAGAAAACGATGAGATTCAGGTGATTTCTGGACATGGTGTCCTGTTGAACGCTTAGCGAGTCCGAAGGGCGGCAAGCAACCCGTCGACCGGTTGAAAACGAACATCCAGCTCTGCAAGCAGCACGCTCTGCATATCCTTGCGGAACGCATGCAGCCATGCGCGGGATGTGGGTTGAGTGGGTTGGGCCGTGCTCTCCGATGGCAACTCAGCCAGCAACGCGGCCTGCAGCTGCTCGGCCGCGCGCAAACGCTCGAAGTACGGCCCGAGCATCGTCGGGATGGCACCCAATAGCGTGCGTTCCCGTGCGCCAAGGGCCTGCTCCATGCTGGCGTCCAGCACGGCAAGCCGGGCCAGATCCGGCGTCTTGGCGGCCAGCACGCGTCGCAGGCGGCCACGCAGGTCGCCAATCTCCATCTCCATGGTCTGCTGCACCAAGATGTAGCGCTGCCGAATGTCCGCATAGTCAACCGGCGCGGCCGGCATGGCGGGTTGAATCGGCGCGCGCCCACCTCCGCCCGGCCTCACATCAGGCGCACAAGCGGTGGCGATGGACTTTGCCAATGCGGCGCGGACACGGCTGCACATGGTCTCGGCGTCCAACCCAACGGGCCGCACACCCGGGGTGATGGCCGGCGGACTGGCGGCCAGCGCCGTCGAGAGCGTGATGGCATCCGTCCAACTGAGCCATTGACTCAGCCGGTCTGAAAGCGGCTGCCCGGATTCGGAAACATCAGCGTCCGTCAGGCGAGCAAGTAAGCGGATCAGCGCAGGGCCGCTGAGCGCCCTACGCGGCTGGGCGTGCGCCATGCTACGAGTGCCAAAAAAAGGCTGGAGTTTACACTGCCTGCCCACCCAGACCGCCTTCCGCGAGCGGCGAAAGCATCACTTGCGCAGGAAGAATCGTAACAACTAGCCAGACCGCGGGCGATACAAGGCTGCGTCGGCCAGCGCATAGCGCTGCATCAAGCCTGGCTTCCGGGTGCGAAAACAGGCCAACAGCCACTTGGATTATCCTCGTGCCCCTTGCAAGACTGGGAGCATCCGCATGCGAATCGCCGTCATCGGCACATCCGGGGTGGGCAAATCGACGCTCGCCCGGCGGCTGGCCGCATCGACCCAGGCTGCGTACATCGAGCTCGATGCCATCAACTGGCAAGCGGAATGGAAAGCGCTGGCCACCGATGACCCTGCGGAGTTCTACCGCCGGGTGCAGGCCGCCGTTGATGGCCCATCGTGGGTCTGTGATGGCAATTACTCTGGCGTGCGGGACATCGTCCTGGCGCGCGCAACGCACATCGTGTGGCTGGACTACGCCCGCCCGGTGATCATGTGGCGGGTGATCCGGCGCTCGTTCTGGCGCGCCGTCACCAAGGCGGAACTGTGGCCTGGCACGGGCAATACCGAGGCATTTTCGGCATGGCTCGACAAAGGCCACCCAATCCGCTGGGCGTGGGACACGTTTGCGCAGCGCCGCGCGCAGTACGCCCACCTGCTTGAAGCGCCGATCCTGGCGGCAGCGCAAAAGTACCGTGTGACACATCCCCGGGATCTTGCGGCAGTCGAATCCATACTGGGTCTGCAGCACGATGGCACCAGAACATGATCAGACAGGTGCAGTACCCTGCGCCCGCCTGCATTGTGTGTTTGCACCGCCAGCGGTATCGTGTCGCCCACTACCGCGCCCTACCCCGCCTTCTACCCATTCCGCTGTGACCCATCACCCCATCCTCACCTGGACCGACGTTGAAACCGACGCCGTCCACACCGCCCTGTGGCGCTCCGAAGCCGGCAACCCGCCGCCCAAACGCGTGGTCATTGCCGACGACCGCACCACGGCAGACACCGCCTACCGCCTGGCCTGCGAAGGCACCGCACTGCTCTGGCGCGGCGACTTCCAGAACGCGCGGCAACTGCTACAGGCCATGTCCCGCCGCACCGATCGCAAACCGCGCAAGGAGGCCACCTCGCCCATCGAGGCGTTCAACTTCCACCGCCAGGCCCAATCGCAGCGCGCCCGCACGCTCGGCATGCTGCTGATTCCGCTGGATGCCGATTACACGATCCCGCTGCGCCGTGCGCCTGACATGCGCGAAGCCTGCAATGAAGCCTATGGCGCGGGTGAAGCTGCATCCGTCGTCTCGCTGCGAGAGTTGCTCGGCCTGATCGGCGCGCACGAATGGCGCAAGAAAGGGGTGGAGATTCCCGCGCTGGATGGCGCGCGCATTCACCCGCACTACGGCGTGTTCTCACCCGTGCGTGGGGAATACATCGATCTGGTTGCGCAAGCGCCGTTGCCGTCCAAGGCGCTGGCGTTCGATATCGGCACGGGCACGGGTGTGCTGGCTGCAGTGCTGGCCAAGCGCGGCGTCAAGCGCGTCGTCGGCACCGATCAGGACCCGCGTGCGCTGGCTTGCGCGCGAGACAACCTGTCGCGCCTCGGGCTGCAAACCCAGGTGGATGTTGTTGACGCGGATCTCTTTCCCGAAGGGCGTGCGCCGCTGATCGTGTGCAACCCGCCGTGGCTGCCGGCGCGGCCCAGCTCGCCGATCGAGCGAGCCGTCTATGACCCGGATAGCGCCATGTTGCGCGGCTTCCTCAATGGCCTTGCCGCACACCTGGAGCCCGGTGGCGAGGGCTGGCTGATCCTGTCGGACTTTGCCGAGCATCTCGGCCTGCGCACGCGCGAGGCTCTACTGGCCATGATCGACGCGGCCGGCCTGCAAGTCGTCGGCCGCCAGGACATCAAGCCCAAGCACCCGAAAGCCTCGGATGAAAACGACCCGCTGTACAAAGCGCGCGTGGCCGAGGTGACCTCGCTGTGGCGCCTGAAGGCGCGCTAACGCCTTGATGCGCTAACGCCCTAACGCGTCGCCAGATAGTCGAGCACGCCCCGCCCGGCGGCTGCGCCCGTCGCAAAGCACGCTGTCAGCAGATAGCCGCCTGTCGGGGCTTCCCAATCGAGCATCTCGCCCGCGCAGAACACGCCGGGCAGGCGCTCGATCATCAGGTTGGCATCCAGCGCTTCAAACGCCACGCCGCCCGCGCTGCTGATCGCTTCGTCAATCGGCCGGGTGCGCGTGAGGCGCAGCGGCAGCGCCTTGATGGCGGCGGCCAACTGTGCGAGATCGGCAAACGCCTCTTTCGACAGGCACTCGCGCAGCAACCCCAGCTTCACGCCCGTGATGTTCAGCTTGCTCTGCAGATGGCTCGACATCGAGCGCGCGCCACGCGGGCGCATCAGCTCATCGCGCACGCGTTGGGCACTCCAGCCGGGCGCCAAGTCCAGCCAGATCGTCGCCTCACCGGCGGCGGCCAGCGCATCGCGAATGGGCGCCGACAACGCATAGACAAGGCTGCCTTCCACCCCCGTCTGCGTGACCATGAACTCGCCCTGGCGGAACTCCAGCGCACCGTCGTCGCCAGACGGCAAACTAATGCCAACCGACTTGACCGGCTGCCCCGCAAAGCGCTCCTGAAAATGCGGGCTCCAGTCCGCATCGAACCCGCAGTTGGCCGGTTTAAGCGGCAGCACCTGCACGCCGCGCGCCTCCAGGTGCGGCACCCAGGCACCATCGGAACCCAGACGCGGCCAGCTACCGCCACCCATTGCAAGGACGACGGCATCGGCCTGCACCACGCGTTCGCCATCCGGCGTATCGAAGCGCAGCGTTTGCGCATGCCCTGCATCTGACGGCGTGCCCCAGCCGATCCAGCGATGCCGCATCTGCAAATGCACGCCGGCTTGGCGCAGCCGATGCAGCCAGGCGCGCAACAACGGCGCCGCCTTCATCTCGGTCGGAAACACGCGGCCCGAGCTGCCGACAAACGTGTCGATGCCCAGCCCATGAATCCACGCACACAGGGCATCGGGGTTGAGGCGATCGATGATCGGCGCAAGCTGCTCGCGGCGTGCGCGATACCGCCCCAGAAATGCATCCAGCGGCTCCGAATGCGTGATGTTCATGCCGCCAATGCCCGCCAGCAGGAACTTGCGCCCGGCTGAGGGCATGGCATCAAACACCTCCACGCGCACGCCTTGGTTGGACAACACTTCAGCGGCCATCAGCCCGGCCGGGCCGGCGCCAATGACAGCAACCAGGGGAACGTTTTGGGGTTCAGACATGCGAAGGTGAATCAGAGGAATAAGTGCCGGAGATCAAGCAGATCGACTCCAGATCCTGCTCGGCGCATTGCATTCGCAGAACCTGAAACGTTGCAAACGCCCCCTCCATCAACCACCCGAACGCTTGCCGCGCAAACGCGCGAGCACGTCCGCAGCGGGCTTGACCTCGCCGTCTACCGCCTCCTGCGTGCCCAGCGCCAGCACCTTAAGCAGCGCATGCGTCTCTTCATAAGACGTCTCGTCTTGCAGCACCGGCTTGGTTTCGCCGTTCTGGGTGGTGAGTTTGACTGGGAATGCGTAGCGCATAGGGGAACGGGCTTCCGTGAGGGGGGACTGAATATAGTCTTTTGACGAGCCTCGAACAACCACAACCGCGCGCCAAAAGCAAACTTAATTAGCTTATTTGTTAGCAAAATGCTAACATGCTCTCATGCACGCAATCGAGTTCACGAAGCAAGCTGCACAAGCCCTGAAAGCCATGCCGCGCAATGTCGCAGCAACGATTCGAGCCAAGATCGATCCACTTGCAGTCGACCCCTATGCGCCAAACCCGAACGCAAAGAAGCTCGCTGGGCGTGAGGGCTACCGGCTCCGCGTTGGTGACTGGCGTGTGCTGTACCAGATTGAAGATGGCCGCGTTGTGATCGTGGTGCTGGCCATCAAACCGCGCGGAGGCGCATATCAATGACGCAAATCCAATACATCGAGCGTGATGGACATCGCGAATTTGCCGTGGTGCCCATCGAACTCTGGGACCGTATCAAGCACCTGGCAGAAGACCTGGACGACGAAACCCTGTTCGACCAAGCCAAGGCCGAAGACGACGGCTTTCGTGTGCCGGCCGCCGTTGTGGATGCCGAGCTTGCCGGTGATCACCCCGTGCGCGCGTGGCGCAACTACCGGCGCATGACCCAAGATGCCCTGGCAGAGGCCACCGGTATCAGCAAACCCTATCTCAGCCAGATTGAAACCGGGCAGCGCGGCGGCACAGCCGAACTGCTCAAGAAGCTGGCCGATGCATTGAACGTGCCCCTCGACCTGCTGGTCGATGCTCAACATTGATTCACCTGCGATGTCCAACAAGACCCACGAAATCCGCCCCAACCAGTCCGTCGAGCTGCTCAAGGAACTGCACATCCTCACGCGCGACGGCAAGATGAACCAGGACAGCCGCCGCAAGCTCAAGCAGGTGTATCACCTGTTCCAGTTCATCGAGCCGCTGCTGGCCGACGTGCAGCAGGCCAAGGGGCATGTCTCGCTGGTTGACCACGGTGCGGGCAAGTCGTACCTGGGCTTCATCCTGTATGACCTGTTCTTCAAGGAGCAACCCGCTGGTAACACCGCCCATGGCACCTCGCACATCTACGGCATTGAAACGCGCGAAGAGCTGGTCACCAAGTCGACCGAGCTTGCGGCTCGGCTCGGCTTCAAGGGGATGTCGTTCCTGAATCTGTCGGTGGCCGATTCCATTACGTCAGACCGCCTGCCCGCCACCATCGACATCGTGACCGCGCTGCATGCGTGCAATACCGCCACGGATGATGCGATCCGCTTTGCGCTGGAAAAGCACGCGCAGTACATCGTGATCGTGCCGTGCTGCCAGGCAGAGGTGGCCGGGGTGCTGCGCAAGAACAAGGGCAAATCGCTCGGCAATGCGCTGACGGAAATCTGGCGCCACCCGCTGCACACGCGTGAATTTGGCAGCCAGGTCACCAACGTGCTGCGCTGCCTGCAGCTGGAAGCCCACGGCTATCAGGTGAGCGTGACCGAGCTGGTTGGCTGGGAGCACTCGATGAAGAACGAGCTGATCATTGCGCAGTACAAGAACCTGCCGCGCAAGCGCCCGACCGAGCGGCTGCACGAGGTGATCAGCACGCTGGGGCTGGAAGAGCTGCATGAGCGGTTCTTTGCGCCGGCTTGATTGACCGACGTCCTGCGCCAGTGCCGCCCGGTCAAACTGGCGGTGTACGCGCGCTACACACGGCGCGGCGGGCTGGACATCAACCCGTTCCGCACCAACTACAACACGCCGTGGCCGGATAACTTCCGGAATGCGCGTCAGTAAGTACTGCCCCTTAGCAAGACACGCAAGGCGCCTTCGGGCGCCTTTTTTCTTACCCGCTCCGTTGTGCAACCGGAACACACACCCCTAGAAAAAAGTAGGACCAGTCTGATCGTGTTGCACCGCTTTGTAGGACAAGGCTGAGTCGTCCGCCCTCAAAATTCCTTTAGGACAATTCTTATTCTGAGAAAGCTTCACGATCTTTAACGTTCCTGGTGCACATCCACTCATCGAGGTTTTCCATGAAGACACCAGGACGCAAGACACCGCCGCGCCGACAGGGCTGGCAAGCATGGGGCAAGCGCATCGCCCTCACCCAAATTGCTGCGCAGATTGGCCTGATCGTTGGCCCCCTCTACACCGCGCACGTGTATGCGCAAGAGGCCGACGCCAACGCACAAGAGCAACAGCAAACCGAACAGCAAAAGCAGCAAGACGCCCACCTGCAAAAGCTGGCCGAGATCACCCAGCAGATCGGCCAATCGGTCAGCACGCCCAACGGCAACGTTGACCTCAAGGGCATGGCTGGCCAGCAAATCAGCGGCGCCGCCGCCGAGGCCGCACAGAACGCCCTGAGCCAGTTCGGCACCGCCCGTGTGGACCTGGGCGCCGTGCACGACATGCGCAACTTCAGCGGTGCGGTCGACACGCTCATTCCGCTGGTCGATACCGAATCGAACCTGTTCTTCACCCAGCTCGGCCTGCGTCGCAACGACGGCCAGTTCACCGGCAACCTCGGCTTTGGCCACCGCCACTTCACCGACAACTGGATGCTCGGCTACAACGCCTTCTACGACCAGAACATCAGCCGCGGCCATCAGCGCTTCGGCGTCGGTATCGAAGCCTGGCGCGACTACCTCAAGCTCTCGGGCAACGCGTACGTGCGCATCTCCGACTGGAAGGCCTCGCCTGACCTGCTCGACTACGACGAGCGTCCGGCCAACGGTTTCGACCTGCGTGCCGAAGGCTATCTGCCGTCCATGCCCAGCCTGGGCGCCAAGCTGATGTATGAGCAGTACTTCGGTAACGAAGTCGGCCTGTTTGGCCCGAGCAACCGTGCGTCGAACCCGGCGGCGGTGACCGTGGGCCTGAACTACACCCCGATCCCGCTGGTGAGCATTGGTGTGGACCACCGTCGTGGCAATGGTGGCAACAGCACCAGCGCCAACGTGCAGTTCACGTATCAACTGGGCCAGCCGTGGTCCAAGCAGATCGACCCTGCCCAAGTGGCCGCACGCCGCAGCCTGGCCGGCAGCCGTACCGACCTGGTCGAGCGCAACAACAACATCGTGCTCGAATACCGCAAGCGCCAGATGATCAAGCTGAACTTGCCCGCGCAAGTGACGGGCAAGAGCGCGAACACGGTCGACCTGCACTACACCGTGGAGGCCAAGCACGGCCTGGGCCGCATCCAGTGGCAAGACGGTGCACTGGTGGCTGCCGGTGGCGCCATCGTCGATGCGGGTGGTGGCAACTACCAAGTGCGTATGCCGCTGTACCAAGCCGGTACCGCCAACGCGTACCCGCTGACGGGCGTGGCCTATGACGTGCAGGGCAATGCCTCGCAGATGGCCGCCACGACCGTCATCGTGTCCCCGGGCGACCCCGATGCCGCCAAGTCGACCGTCAGCGCTTCGCCGCTGATGATTCCGGCCACGGGTAAGGGTGTCTCGGTCGTGACGATCAATCTGGCCGACAAGGACGGCAACGCCATTGGCGGTGCTGCTGAAACCCTGAGCGCCACGCTCACGGAAACGCTCGACGCCGCTGGCGCCACCGTCTTCTCCCTGCCGCCGCAACCGGCCACGCTGGGCACGGTGGCCGAGGTGCAGCCGGGCGTCTACCAAGTGACGGTGACCTCGGGCACGCGCCCGGGCACGCTGGTCGTGTCCCCGAAGGTGCAAGACGCCGCGCTGGCCGAGGTGACGATTGCCGAAGTGGCCGATGCAGAAAGCGCCCGCTTTGAAGCCGGCAACTTCGTCGTCGTGGCCGATGGCGCAGTCGCCACCGGCACCGCCACCAACCAAGTCAAAGCCCGTGTCACGGACGAAGCCGGCAACGCGCTGGCAGGCATCACCGTGGCCTTCAGCCTGAGCGGCTCGGCCCAAGTGGCCGGTGGTGGTTCGCTGAACGTCAAGACCGATGCCGATGGCTATGCAGTCCTTGCCTTTACCGACGTGAAGGCCGAAGTCGTGACGATTGGTGCGAGCCTGGTCAATGGCGCAAGCGCCAGCGTGCAAGCCACGTTCATTGCCGACGCCGCCACCGCCAGCCTGACCGGCAGCGACATTGGTGTCGACAAACCGGTCGTGATCGCCAACGGCATCGACCGCGCGCAATTCAGCGCTACGGTCAAGGATGCCAACGGCAACGTCGTGCCGGGTGTGACGGTGGAATGGAAGACCGATGTCGGTGCGCTGAGCGGCACGAGCAGCACGACCGATGCCAACGGCGTCGCCACGGCGAACCTGAGCCACATGCTGGCGGGCATCGCGCAAGTGACCGCCAAGGTGGGTTCGGCAACCGCCGTCAATGCGCCGACCGTGACCTTCGTGGGCGACAGCAGCAGCGCCGGCATCGGCAGCGGTGACTTCACGGTCGACAAGACGACCATCGTGGCCAACGACACGGACATCGCCACCTACACGGCGATCGTGAAGGATGCCAAGGGCAACGTGGTGGTGGGTGTGCCGGTAGCCTGGGCGACCGATCTGGGGACGTTGAGCGCGGAAACCACGCCGACCGATGCGACCGGCACGGCCAAGGTGTCCCTGCACGGCACGAAGGCTGGCACGGCCCAAGTGACGGCGCAGGTGAATGCCACGCCGGTCGACGCACCGAAGGTGACGCTCACGGCTGACAGCGCGAGCGCCGGCATCGGCAGCGACGGCGTGACCGTGGACAAGACCTCCGTCGGGGCGGATGGCACGGACGTGGCCACCTTCAAGGCACTGGTGAAGGACGCCAACGGCAACCCGGTACGGGACGTCGATGTCACGTGGAGCACCACCTTCGGCAACCTGGGCGGCACGACCAGCAAGACCGACGCAAACGGCATTGCCACCGTGACCCTGAGCAGCACTGCGCTTGGCGCAGCACAAGTGCAGGCACGTCTTGGCAGCTCGGCAGCGGTGGATGCCCCCGTGGTGACGTTCATTGGCAGCATTGCGACGGCCCGAATCTCGGCACTGACCTCCAGCATCGCCAAGATCACCGCCACCGGCGGCGAATCGACCACGCTGACGGCCACGGTGACGGATGCTGCCGGCCACGCTGTGCCAGACGCAACGGTTGACTGGTCGACCACGGCGGGCGATCTGGCGGGCGCCACATCGAACACCGGTGCCGATGGCAAAGCCACCGTCACCTTCACTGCAGTCCGTACGGAAACGACTAACGGCACCGCCACAATCACTGCGGGCATCAACAGCACGACGCGTGACACCAACGTGACCTTGCGTACGGTGTTGGAGGCGGGTGGCAAGTACTACTGGACCCAGAACACTGACTACAAGCCCACGAGTGAAGCCAATTCAGACGCCATGTGCAGTGCGCACGGTGGTGGCACGACGGCAACGCAGGCTGATTTGCAAGCTTTCGCAACCGCAGGCGGGGATTTCAAGGGCATGAAAGTGACTGGTGAGTATGCAGGTGCGACTTATGGAGGTTGGTATCGCTTGGGAGGTACTTGGACGACCACAGCCGGCAAATTCGACTCAACAGGCGACCCTGTGGGTCATACCCTGCCCCCCGGCATGCTTGACAACATCAGCGTCTGCGTGAAGTAAGCCAACCTTGGATTGGGGCGCTTGAAGAACAGGCCGCCTTCCACAACCCAAAGCCCCTCGCCAAAAGCGAGGGGCTTTTCTCATGCCCACCGCGCACCGTGGCCTACGCCAATTCTGATTTATAGTTCCGCCCGTTGTTTCAACGAAGCCATAGCCCCTACACTCGCGGCACTGCTTTCGGTGCCATAGAGAAAGTGGTCGAGGTGTGGAAGCCTCGCGTACAACGGGCAAGTGCCGGGCATTAGGCGCTTGTCCTCAGTTGCTATGGCTTGGCTTCGTCTTCAAAGGGCGAGCCAGGCTCGAACGGCTTCGGCCGTGCCGGTTGTTGTGCGCCGGTCTTCCACCCTGCCTGTGCTCGCCCACCCTCCTTCCTCAACAGCAGGGTCGGGCACACGGTTCCATTCATCGCTCATGAACAGGACGCCCAATGACCTACCCCACGCCCCAATCCTTCGACTCCCGCCGCCTGGAAGCGCACGACGCGCTGTATGACAAGCTCGGCAAGCTGCGCACGATGCGGGGCATGCTGCACGCCAGCGGCTTTGAACACTTCCGTCGCATGGACGAGCACCGACAAGCGGAATACCTGGGGACGTGTATGGAACTGGCGGACGACGCCTATGCGGCCATGCTCGTCACCGACGGGCTTGCCGGGTAAATCGCCCCTTTCACGACCACGACACCGCCGTGCACGCGAGCCCGATAGGCGTGCATGCGCGGCCGACTGGCACAGCCACTCCAATGGAAACAAGACCACCCGTGTCATCTGATCTCGCTCATCAAGGGCACAGTCAACACCAGCACCCGCGGTGAAGTGGGTGCGGTGGTGGGTGGCGGCTTCTACTGGTAGGCCGCAACCAAGGCTCTAGCACGCACTTCCGCCCCGTTCGCCTTCTGGTCTTGCTCTTCCCGTTCCTTCCGGGGTGGACAGGTCGGATGTGCTGCCCATGAGGGAAAGGGCTCCGAGAAACCGGGGCCCTTTTTCATGGTGCGCTCGCGCGTGCGTTGCAACGCGCCTGGTCACCACCTTGCGGGCGGGCAGTGCACCCACCACGCTTGCGGCGGCCATCCCCCCGGATCGGCGTGATTCATTTCATCCAACAAGGAACACGATGCCTCAAAACCTCATCTCCTATGCGCCCAGCGTGGCCAACCTCGCCGCCATTGACGCCGCCATCAAGACGCTGGAAGACAGGCTTGTCAGCCTGATCGATCTGACGCCGGAACAGCGCGGCGCGCTCGTCAAGATGGGCGACAAATCCGAAGCCTTCTGCCGCAAGGCGGTGGAAGTGCTTGGCGCCAACCCCAACGTGCTGCCGCCCAACTTCAACGTGCCCGAAATGCGCCGTGATCTGGCCGGCTTTGACGCGCTGCGCACGCGCCTGACCCGCATCGACCGCGTGGTGGAAAAAATGCGCGACTCGCAACTCGCCCTGGGGAGTGACCTGATGACCGCATCGCTGGAGGGCTACGCCCTGCTGAAGGTCTCGGGCAAGGGCGAGGCGCTGGACACCGCGCGCAAGGCGCTGTCGGCACGCTTTGCCACCCGCGCCACAAAGAAGGAAACCGCCACGGCGCAATAACGCTGTAATGCTGTTGCCAGGCCCCCGCCCCCGTGCGGGGGTTTTGTGTTTTTGATGTGGATCAAATGGCGCTACGGCGCGGCTTTCCGGGGCGTGCACCCGCATATTTTTTAGGATCATTCTCATTCAGCGAACACCGCCCAATCCTTATTCTGACCTTGTCAACTTTGGCTACTTGGAAGGAAAGGGAAATGAACAAAATCTATCGCTCCGTTTGGAACACCACCACCAACACGTGGACGGCCGCTGCTGAAACAGCGAAGTCGCATTCGAAGGGTTCGGCCCGCGCAGCGCGAAGCGTGCTGGCTGCGCTCGTGCAGGGTGGCGCAGCCATGGGCGGCGCATCGGCGGCCGAGGTTTGCACTACGGAAGATGGCAAGCGTGGCGCGCTTGATGCGACAGGAGCATGCCGAGTGACCACGTCCTCCAGCGAGGCAATCGGCACGATGGGCTCTATCGGCGCTACGGCTACCTTGGACGATGCCTATATCAAAGTAGGCAATGGCAACGGCGCATGGGGCAACGCAGCCATCTCGGGCAATGCTGCCAATATTGCGATCGGTGCAGGGTCCCAATCATCAGGTACGAACAGCGTGGCTGCTTCGGTGGCTGTCGGCGCCCTATCGAAAGCGACGGGCGACTCCTCCACCGCGCTGGGCTCGGACACTACGGCGAGTGGACTAACGTCGACTGCAGTTGGCAGCAACACCAGCGCCACGCATTCCAATAGCGTTGCCTTGGGCTATCAGTCGGCAACCGACAGGGCAGACAGCGTGTCGGTTGGCTCTACATCAAAACAACGTCAGATCACCAACATGGCCGCCGGCACGCAGGCCAACGACGCCGTCAACGTGTCGCAGCTCAAGTCGTCGGTGGAAGCACTGGGCGGCGGCGCAACGATCAACCCGGACGGCACCATCAAGGCACCCAGCTACACGCTCGCCAACGGCGGCACACAAACCACCGTGGGCGGTGCGCTGGGCGCACTGGATGGCGCTATCACCACCACCAACAACAACGTCGCGGCCAACAAAACATCCATCGAAAACATCCGCACTGACCTGAGCAGCGGTACGCTCGGCCTCGTGCGGCAAGCCGCTGCCGGTGCTGACCTGACGGTGGGCGAGGACATCGACGGCGCCGCGGTCAACTTTGCTGGCAAAGCGGGCAACCGCACGCTGACGGGTGTGGCCAACGGTGCGGTCTCGGCCACCAGCGCTGATGCGGTCAACGGTTCGCAACTGCATGGCGTGTCCACCAGCGTGGCCTCGGCCATCGGCGCGGGCTCGACGGTCAACGCAGATGGTTCGATCACGGCACCGAGCTTTACCGTGGGGGATGGCAAAGGCGGCACGACCACGGTCAACAACGTGGGGGCCGTGGTGAGCAACCTCGACGGCCGCACGACGAAAAACGAATCCGACATCGGCAGCATCCGCGATGATATGAACAGCGGCTCTATCGGTCTCGTCAAGCAAGCCACGCCGACGAGCAACATCACCGTGGCAGCGGACTCGGGCGGCTCGGTGGTCAACTTTGCCAACAACACGGGCGGCAACCGCGTGCTCAGCGGCGTGGCGGCCGGCATCGGCAACAACGATGCGGTGAGCGTTGGGCAGCTCAAGTCGGTGATTGGCTACAACATCGTTGATCCGCTGGACCCGCTGATGGCGGTGCGTTATGACGACGCCAGCATGAAATCCGTCACGTTCGGCACGGACTCCATGGGCATCTTCCTGAACAACGTGCGTGGCGGTGATATCTCGGCGGGCAGCCTGCAGGCTGTCAACGGCGGGCAGCTGTACGCCATGCAGCAGGATTTCAACAGCCGCTTTGGCAAACTGGACGACCGCGTGAAGGACATCGAAAGCGGCAGCGGCGTGGGCCCTGGTTTGCCTCCGGGCGGCGGTGCCGAAGAAGGCTCGGGCGGCCCGGGCTCGATCGTGGTGGGCGACGGTGCAGATGCCTCGGGCAAGAACAGCTCGGCCATCGGTTCGGGGGCGGTTGCCTCGGGTGAGAACGCTTCGGCAATCGGCAACGGTGCGGTGGCGTCGGGCAAGGACAGCACGGCGATTGGCCAGGGTGCGCAGGCGACCCACGAAAGCTCGATGGCACTGGGCACGGGCTCGCAAACCAGCCGTGAAAATGAGGTGTCGATTGGTGCACCAGGTGCTGAACGCTATCTCGGCAACGTCAAGGATGGCGAGCTGGACCATGATGCGGTGAATGTGCGTCAGCTTCGAGGCGTGCAGAACCAGGTCGATACCAACCGCCGTGATGCCATGGGTGGTACGGCTGCTGCGATGGCGGTGGCTGGCTTGCCGCAGTCGTCAATGCCGGGCAAGACGTTCATGGCCATCTCGGGCAGCACCTACGGTGGCGAGCAAGGCACCGCAGTGGGCGTGTCGTACATGTCCAAGGACGGCCGCTGGCTCGTCAAGAGCGCGGTCAACACCAGCACCCGCGGTGAAGTTGGCGCGGTGGTAGGTGGCGGCTTCTACTGGTAAGCCAACCTGCCAAGTCTCTAGCGCGCACGCAAGACCTGTTCACCTCCTGGCTTCGCTCTTCCCCTTCTTCCTCGGGGGCGAATGGGTCGAACGTGCGGCACGTGAGGGAAAGGGGCTCCGGGAAACCGGGGCCCTTTTTTCATGGTGCGCTCGCGCGTGCGTTGCAACGCGCCTGGTCACCACCTTGCACCTGTGTGCATGTCCGTTGGGTGACACATCCCACCATGAAGCCCACAGCTGTCTGTACGGCCTGATGGCATCCCCGCCCGTCTCAGGGACACGTCCTTCTGGTTGTTACTGGCGCTCGCCAGCCCGCTCTACGGCGGACAGCACTTCCCAGGTTTCAGGGTTGACCTGACACCCTTCCAGCACCATCGACACAAACGCGCCGATGCCATCCAGAAACCCCGCGCGATATTCCGGCGGGTGCCCGACGGCATAGGCCAGCGCCCAGCGCAGCGTGTCGGCGCGAAACTGGCGGTGGATGCGCAGATCGGCCTGCGTGCGGCAGAGGTAGTCCCGCGCAGCCAGTGCGCCAGTCAGATACGTACGGCGTTGGCTTGGGGTCATTGCGCGCCTCCTGAAAAGCGGGGGCAGCGTATGGGTGGGGATGGATAGGACGCGGGGCGGTGCCCGGTGAAGACAGATGGCATGTCGGCCTCTCTAGGTTGCATTGGAGGCTCGCCATCTCGTTGCTACACGGGGTGGCGGGCCTGACAGCGGGGGTAGCAAACCGGCCCCTAGAGAACGACCGGCAGACCCGAAGGTCTCCCCGCCCGGCCCGCCATAAGAAACACAAGCGAACGAAGGCGGACCATCGCTTGCGCGATAGTCTCTCTAGGAACAGCTGTGCAGGTTGCTACGCCCGGCTACCGTTGGTGCGGCAGCGGTGGCAATTATAACGATGAGGATTGCGCGCGGATTCTGATTCTTGCGCACTAGATTGCAATCGCCCAAACAAAAGGCCGCCCTTGCAGGCGACCTCAATCACATCATGTCGTTGGCACTGTGCGTGGCACCTGTCTTTGCACGACATGCCAGCAACTTCGCCGCGCAGAAAACGCTGGCACCAAACAAAGAACCGGCCACATAGGCCGGTCATGTCATCCGCTTCGACACTTAGGGCGCAATTTGCGCGTCGGTTTTCTGGGCACTACCGGAATCGTCGATCCACGTAAAAGAGAGTCTGCCCTCGCCTTGCTGAGGCGCTTGGCCAGGTACCGGCAACTCAATGGAGGACAACGGCGGCACCACGCCATCGCCCGGTTCCAACGGCGTCTTTGCGTCACCCAACTCGACAGTCGCCAGGTTGACATGCCACGGCGTCGGGTTCTCGATATGCAGCTTGCGGTCGTTACCCTGCCCCACCCAGCGCCAACGCAACATGGCCGGCGCTTCGGCAGCGCTGCCGGGCAGACCTGACGGGCGATAGAACAGTTTGATGCGCGATCTGACAGCCAGATTCAGCTTGGCATCGACTGTGTTGGAGCGCTCCGGCACATGCAGCACGTTGATATAAAACAGGGCCTCACGATCGGTTGCCAACGCTGCGCGGTCAACCGTCAGAATCCGGATCGCCTGCTGGCTGTTGGGCTCGAGCCGAAAAAACGGCTTCGACACCACGAAGGGGATTTTCAGCTGCGCGGGATCGGCAAAGCGGTCCCCCTGATCCAACCAGAGTTGAAACAACGCTGGGCGCTTACCCGAATGGATGATCGGCAGCGTTTGTTCGCGGTCAGCCTGCGTCAGGACGACGCGGGTTACACCAAGGTTGGTGCCACCGCCGTCACTGCCAGCGTGGGCGGTCAACGATGTACTGCAAGCCAGCACCACACCGGCCAAAGCACGCGCAAGCGCCCGTGGTTTCATGTACGCCATCTCCATGCTGAGCAGTTGGCCCAGCGTATGGTTGGACGCTGGGCCAACGTAGGTTCAACGGTAGTCGATTGTAAACGTTGCCTCTGCCTCGATTTTTCCCGGGGTCACAATGGACTCCGTCTGATACAGGGCTGCGCGCAACGGAACCGTATAGTTGCCGGCCAAGCCAGCAAAACCGGGCACCGCATATGCCGTGCCAAACGCCAGCGTGCTTTCCGTACTGCCGCTAATGCGCCGCACGCGCACACCGAGGCCGGTTGCGCCACCCGTGTTCAGTGCCAGTACACCATTCGCCTCGTCTACGGGCGTGATCACCGAGTCCAACTGGTAAGTCATGGTCGCAATCGCGGGGCAACCGGTCAGGGTTAAATTGAAATCGCGCTGTGCCGGGGTAGAACCCACGCCGGTGAAGTTGGCAGCCGGAATGGCGCCAAAGTTCACCTCAACATCGGAAGTGGTGCATGAAGGTCGGACTACGCTGGTCTTTCCTCCTAGGACGTATTCCGTCTCTAGGACTGTGCCAAAGTAGTTGAGCGGCGGCGGCGAGCCAGTAACACCCATCCGAGATTTCGCAATGACAACACCATCCAGGTCAATGGGTCCAGCACCCACCGGACCTTTCGTCCGTACCAGTGCGACCGCGACCCGCTCGGCAATCGGCGGTCTTCCGGTGTACGGCGAGGTACCACCATTGCTATATCCAGCCGATGCATAGGACAATTGGTTCGAGAGGGAGCTATAGGCTTGGTAGTTAGTGCAAGTGGCACAGATCGTGTTGCCATAGGCGGCTCCTGCAACCGCAATACCAATTCCTGGCACGCCGGTCTCGAATACGGCAATCTTGGCACGACCTGCATCCGGAGCAATCACAGTCGTATCAGTAAGGCTATTGCCTCCGTTGTACTGCATGGTCGATGTCGCTCCGCCGGCGGAACTTGCGCCCGCCGTAACAGTGCAGAGGTACCGAGTCGGCATGGATGTTGCGACCCAATTTGACAGTAGGTCACCCTCCGCTGCTTTGGCTGGCACCGTTATCGTTGCTGGCAGCGGCACCGGCACGGTGCCCCCGCCCGAGCAGTTGGATACACTGATCGCCGCACTCGCAGCACCTGACATCAGCAGCATTACGGCCATCGGCAGCAAGCGTTCCATCACAAATCGATTCATTTCATCCGCTCCATTCCGAGCACATCGCACTCAATATTCAACGCAAACCCGCGCGCTTTGGCACCGCTTCGGTCACCGCCCCAGCGGCGTCTTTAGCGAGCCGCTCTTGCCGCAAGCGGCGTCAAGTTCCGGTTCTTCGTCAACACATCCACACGACACTTGGTAACCACCAGTTCGCCGCTGGCCACGCCTGCCAGGCTGTAGTCGATCGCACACTGCTGTGCGGCACCTTGACCCCAGTTCACAGACAGGCGCCCCTTTTCTTCCACACCACGCACCCACAACCGGCTGCCCTGGCCCACCACGCCCACCACTTCGCCGGCTTCGTTGGTCACTTCCACACCAAACGGCAGCGGTTGACCGTTGTCTTGCGGCGCCTCGATCAGCGCACTGCGACCGCTGACGGTGGGCACCGTCACCTTCACGATTGCGCCGGCGGTGGGCACCGTCATCACGGAGGCCACCTTCAGATCGATGTCCAACGGCAGACCCTTCGGGTCCACCGTGACGTCGTTGCGGCGGTAGGGGCTCAGATACGGCACCACGGCAAACCCCTTGGCGTTGGTTTTCACACCCACCGCGTTACCAATCTGCGCGCCTTCCGCATTGGGTACTTCCACAATACCAATGGTGTCGCCCAACTGCTGCGAGAACGCCACACCACCCTTGTGCAACACCACGCCGCCCGAAGCGCCCACCGACAACTGGCGGCTGCCCGATGCCTGGCTGACGCTGGCATTGAGGTTGGCAACCGGCAGGTTGTAGTTCAGGCCGCCACCCACGTTGTTGCTGCCGGTGCTATGCCCCACCGAGGCGTTATAGCTGCCCTGGCGGTTTTCACCAAAGCTGCCGCTCACGTTGCTGTTGAAGCTTGAATTGCCGCTGCTGCTGCGGTTGAAGCTGGTGCTCATCGACGGTGCGTTGCTGCCCACCTTGCCCAGCGGAATACTCACGTTCAGGCTGATGGTGTTGTTGGTGCGCGTATTGCCACCATTGAACAGCGATTGTTCCGTCGTGCGTTGAACGTTGATGTTGTAGTTGATACGGCGCCACGAGTTGCTGTAGCCGGCCGAGTAGCTGGTGGTGCGTTGGCTGTTGCTCCAATAGTTGGCGCTGCTGCCGCTGATATACAGCGAGCCGTTGCCTTCGCCCAACCGCTGGTTGACGGTCAGATCAACACGGCTGCGTTGGCGTTGCACATTCTGCCCGTCCAGCCCGGCGTTCAGGCTGCCACGCAGGCGCGCCGCGTCCGACAGCGACAGGTAGCCCTGCGTGGAGTACCGATAGGCCGCCACCGAGAAATAGGTGCCGGTGGAGACCATGTTCTTGCTGTAGGTCACGCGGTAGGACTGACCCGACATGGTGCTGCCAAAGCCGGGCATCTGGCCGGGCAGGTTTGTCCTGGACGCGGTCACGTCCCCCGAGAAGGCACCCAAGCGCGTATTGACCGCGCCGCCAAACAGCGCAGCCCCGTAGCCTTGAGATGCCGTCACGCCGCCAAAGAGCGTGACCTGGTTGCTGATGCCGCGACGCAGCGTTGCCTCCACAAAACCGGGCTCGCTGTATGTGGTGGCATTGCGCAACTTGCCGGCCGTCACGCTGTAGCGCTGCTGGCCTTCGCGCAGCAGTTGTGGAACGGCGGCAAAGGGCACGGTGAAACGCTGCACGCGGCCGTCGGCCTCGGTCACCTCAACCTGCAGGTCACCACCGTAAGCCGTGCCGTACAGGTCGGCGATCTCAAACGGGCCTGGCGACACCATGGTTTCGTAGACGACCGTGCCAAGCTGGCGGACCGTCACGCGCGCGTTGGTCTGCGCGATACCACGTACAACGGGCGCGTAGCTGCTCTGGGAATCGGGCAGCATCCGCTCATCGCTGCTGATGTTGGCACCGCGATAGTTAACGCTGTCGAAAATATCGCCGTTGGTGGTGAAGTCACCCAGCGTGAGCTGCGCTTCCAACTTTGGCACGGCGCGCTGAACGTAGGTACGCCCCGCACTGTAGTGCGTGCCAGCGCCGCTGGTGTCCGAGAGATAGCCGTCGTGACGGAAGCGCCATGCCCCCACGTTTGCGCCCGCATTGAGCACCACGCTGGTGGTGTAGTTGCTGTCACCGCCGCTGCTGTTCAAGCGCAGGTGGTTGGCGCTGTAGCCTACGCGCGCGGCAGTAACGCCGTCGTCCCAAAGCTCCGGGCTCACCCACCCGCGCGGATCGCGTGCCAGATAGGCCTGCGGAATGCTGACGTCGAGCACCTGCTCACCAGCGTCAAAGCTGACGGTGGCGTCGGGAATGTAGTTGGACAGGGCATCGCAGAACGTCTCTTTGGGCAGCGGGCGCAGTTGTGTCGCCTCGCCGGTTTGCTCCGACACAACCCGCCTGGCTTCCACACGCGTGGCGTTCAGGCCGAATAGCTCCACCAGCTCGGGCGTCAGGCAGATGGCGGTACTGCCGTTGTCCATGGCGCGCACTTCCACGTCACGGCGGCCAACGGTCGTGCCGTTGATACGGACGTCGGCACTATAGGTGCCCGGCAACGTGTCGCCCTTCTCGAAACGATCCAGATCAACCTGCTGAGCGGATTTGCCGTACAGGAAGTTGCGGTTGAACTCAACCGCCTGTGACGCCATAGCAGCCGACGGCAACAGCAACGTGGACATCACCGCTTGAGCCAGTTGGCTTCGTCGCAACCCGATGAGGGTCAGAGGTGAATTGCGGGACATAGCGGGATGCTCGGGAAAATTTGGGCGCAGGAATGCGCCCACGCAAATGCGTGGGGCGCACCACACTTGGGGAAACGGGAACTGACTACGAGATGCGATACCGCTTCAAGAGCGATCAGCGTGCGGCTTGTGCCAGCGGAACCGATTGGGCGCGCACTGCGCCTTGGTCATTCACGTACTGGAACTGCACGTCGCCAGCTGCGGGCTTGTGATTCAAGCCTTTGAGCGGGAACACCGCGACAGACGCCGGTGCCACCAGGCCGATGTCGCCATACGGGTAGTTCTGCCCATTGGCGCTCAAGCCCACGCTACTGAGGTTGACGTAGTACGGCGTCGGGTTGTTGGCTTGCAGAGCCCAGCCGCTGCCATGAGAAACGACAGACCACTGCAGGTGTTCCTGGGCCTCTGCTGCGTCCACCGCATTCAACCCTTCAGGGCGATAGATCAGCTTCAGACGCGTACGCACGCTGAGCTGCATGTAGTTGATCGGTGTCGCATCGACTTCAGTCTTGGCAGAAGAAGGTGCTGGCGGAATGTCGAGCACGTTGAGCCAGTACAGGCTCTCACGGTCTTTGGGCAGGTTTGCAGCAGTCGACAGGATGCGCAGCACTTGGCTCTTACCCTGATCAAGACGGAACATCGGGGGGCGCAACACAAACGGCGCATTGGCCATTTCCGGCGTCGACTTTTCATTGGTGCCGTCATCTGCCCAAGCTTGGACCAGCGCTGGGCGCTTACCGGTATTCTGAATCCGGACTGTGACCTCACGCTCCTTGCCAGGAAAGAGAACTCGGGTGCCGTGCACAATGACCTCGGCTTGTGCAGCCACGCTGGCGAGCAACGCCAGCGGCGCAAGTACGCAAGCGCCAATCAGATGGTTCTTGATCTTCATTGTGCATTCCCCCTTTTAATTAGTCCTGGGAGCCTCCCCAGGGAGTGGCTGGGGCCACCAGTGCCCCAGCCGCTGCAATCACCCAATAAAGGTCGATTACGGGTAGATCACCGAGTATTCAACGCTGGTGTCCACCAGACCTGCAGTCGCGGCACCCGTGGCGTAGTACTGGCCGTACAGCGGAATCGTGGCC
>RepKanNP_Acetate_BrdU_F21BDRAFT_1000021_pt1 | contig 72193 bp, 66 predicted proteins | sample RepKananBrdUF21B_FD_10624 | JGI IMG/M metagenome (IMG submission 10624)
TTGTTGGTCGTGCCCCGCCATCGGCTTGCGAAGCCGCAAGCGCCTGGCTGGAAAACGGGCATTTAGCTTCAGTAGTCATCGCTCTCTCGTTTCGGTCTTGGGGGGATGAGGCCCCACCCGCAGCGCAGCAGGCTGACGGGCGGGGGGAGGAATTCACTGTTCTCGAAACACCTGTCGCCACCGTGGCAACACGACCGCCATGGCCAACTTAGGCCAGCAGCGAGCGCAGCATCCAGGCGGTCTTTTCGTGGATGTCCATGCGTTGCGTGAGCAGATCGGCAGTCGGCTCGTCAGCGGCCTTGTCGACGTCCGGGAACAGGCTGCGGGCGGTGCGCGTCACGGCTTCGTGGCCGGCCACCAGCTCGCGCACCATGTCCATCGCCTCGGGAATGCCTTTCGATTCCGGAATCGACGACAGCTTGGCAAATTCGGAGTACGAACCCGGTGCCGGATAACCCAGCGCACGGATGCGTTCAGCCACAGGGTCAACGGCGTTCCACAGTTCGTTGTACTGCGTCTCGAACATCAGATGCAGCGTGTTGAACATCGGGCCGGTGACGTTCCAGTGGAAGTAGTGCGTCTTCAGGTAGAGCGAATACGTATCGGCCAGCAGGCGCGACAGGCCTTCGGCGATCTTCTTGCGGTCCTTGTCAGCAATACCGATGTTGATCTGGGCTGCGGCAGTCGCGCCGCTGTTTTTCTTTGCCATCTGGCTTCCCCTATGAAGTGGTGTGCAAAAACGCGAAGACCGACCGAGGCCCGGTCAGACGACGCGCGCTTCAAGCCTTCTTTCGGTTGCTGCGCGGGCCGCAAGTTCCGATCATGGCATCGCTCCATGACGAAACGCAAAGCCGGTCGCAACCGAGCGTCAGGCCCGTCAGACCATGAGCTGCACCATACCGTGCAGGAACACGATCATAGCGCCGGCCGCCACGATGGTCAGACCGATCTGCTTGCGCACCCACTTGCGCTGCAGGCGGGCGGGCTCCGCGTTAGGCATGCCTCGGCCACCGGCCACACTGCCGGGCAAACCAGACAGCGTCGGCACGTCCGCCTGTGATGCGCGCACTGCGCCACCAAACGCCTGCCATTCCGAAACGAACATCCGCACCATTGCCATGATCTTTTCTCCTCACAACTGATGCGCGGCGCTGCGTGTCGCACCGCGTGCGTTGCTGCTATTGCACGACTTCAAACCCAGTACCTGCTTGATGCTTGCACCACAGGCTGGGGCGACCTCGGAAACCCGCGAGATCAATGCGATTCACCATAGGCGGCGAGCCATTCCAGCACGGTTGCGACGGCGGTCGAGGCAAGGTGGTAGGACATGACGGGCTCCATGGCGACGCTGCGATGAGCAACGCGCTCACCATGGGAAACAGTCTACCTTTTAGCTATCAATTCGTTAATTTGATTGTTTTTATCTATCAATTAGACGTGCGCTATCGCCGTCATGAAACACGACGACGGCGGCGGGTGACAATCAGTGGATCAGCGGGGTAATGGGCAGCGGCTTGATGCCGGGCAGATCGCATTGCGCGACCGCCTTGGCCACCGCCTCGATGGCAGCGATGCGGGTAAAGCTCTTGCGCCAGGCCAGCACGACGCGGCGGTCCGGCACCGGCTCCTGGAACGGCACATAAGCCAGCAGATCGGTGGCTGCCGGCTGCATGTTCGGCACCGAGGTGCGCGGCAGCACGGTAATGCCGACGCCGCTGGCCACCATATGACGGATCGTCTCCAGCGAGGAACCTTCAAAGGTCTTCTGGATGCCGTCGGCGTTCTGCGAGAAGCGCGACAGCTCCGGGCAGACGCCCAGCACGTGATCGCGGAAGCAGTGACCATTGCCCAGCAGCAGCATGGTCTGCTGCTTGAGTGCTTCCGGATCCACCGCCCGCAGCTTGGCCAAATCATGGCCGCGCGGCACCGCCACCACGAAGGGCTCGTCGTACAGCGGCACCGTCATCAACCCGGCTTCGGGAAACGGCTCGGCCATGATGGCGCAGTCGATCTCGCCCTGCTTGAGCAGCTCCACCAGCCGCACGGTGAAGTTCTCCTGCAGCATCAGCGGCATCTGCGGGACTGTGTCGATCATCTGCTTGACCAGCGCCGGCAGCAGGTACGGCCCGATCGTATAGATCACCCCCAGGCGCAGCGGCCCGGCCAGCGGGTCCATGCCCTGCTTGGCGATCTCGCGGATCGCCATGGTCTGCTCCAGCACGCGTTGGGCCTGCGTGACGATCTGCTCGCCCACCGGCGTGACGCTCACCTCCGACGCACCGCGCTCGAAGATCTGCACGGCCAGTTCGTCTTCCAGCTTCTTGATGGCGACCGACAGCGTCGGCTGCGAGACAAAGCAGGCCTCGGCGGCACGGCCAAAGTGGCGTTCCCGCGCAACAGCGACGATGTATTTGAGTTCGGTGAGCGTCATGGCAATCAATCGGCTTTTGGGGTCCGATAGATTTTAACTTGTGACGCGGGAGATTGCTTGGACTTCATGAAGTCTTGCTGGCGCCCTGTCTAGCACGGCCCGGCGGAAACAAAGCCGGTTGCCGCCGCGGCTCTACAATTGTGCGCAATCCACCGCTTCACCAACCCCTATGCCACCCCCACCCACACCTGACGACAGCGCGCACCGACCGCGCCAACTGCACGGCCCTGCGGTGGACACCAAGAGCCTGAACCCGCGCGACTACCAGAACACGCCTGGCCCGGCAGCCGTGATGCCCAAGCGGTTCCCCAACGGTTTCGTGGTGGCGGCACACGAGCACGCGCGGGCGCAGTTGATCTTCGCTACCAGCGGTGTTGTGGAGGTCACGGCCAACCATGCGCTCTGGCGTATTCCTCCGCAGAAAGCGCTCTGGATTCCGCAGGGCATGCCGCACGCCATGCGCGCCTGTGGCGATGTCGAGATGCGCACGGCCTACGTCAGCCCCGAGGCTTACGGGCAGAGCGCGCCGCCGGTGCCGCGCATGGTCAACGTGTCGCCACTGCTGCGCGAGTTGATCGTGCGCGTGGCGGCGTTGCCCATCGAGCATCTGCCGGCAGGCCGCGAGGCCTTGATGACTGAACTGATGCTGGCAGAGATCGAGTGGTCGCCAGACCAGCCCCTCCCCCTGCCATCGGGCTCGGACCGTCGCCTGACCCGCATCTGTGACGCCATCCTGGCCGACCCATCCGACCCGCGCACGCTGGAAGACTGGGCCGCCGAGGCGGGCGCGTCGAGCCGCACGCTGTCGCGCCTCTTCATTGCACAGACCGGGTTGTCCTTCGTGCATTGGCGGCAGCAGGCCCGCATCTGCGCAGCACTGCCGTTGCTGGCTGCGGGCATGCCCGTCACAGCGGTTTCGGCCGAGCTGGGCTATGAGACCGTGGGAGCGTTCTCGACCCTGTTCAGGCGCTTTATCGGTGTGCCGCCCAGCGCGTACGCCATGTTGTCCGATTCGGCGTAGCAAACGTCCGCCACGCAGATGCGCCCGTGAGGTGCGCCGCCTATCGTGTTGCCCAGCACACCCCGTGCAGCAAAACGATTGAGGACCCGACATGGTGCGTGAAGACGTTGAATTTCTTTCCGAAGGCGTGATCCTGCGCGGCTGGTTCTATCCGGCCGCCGATGCGCGTCCAGACCAGGCCGGCGCGGCCATCGTGATGGCGCATGGCTTTTCCGCGGTCAAGGAGCAATACCTGGATCGCTATGCCGAAGTCTTTGCACGCAGCGGCTTTGCGGTGCTGGTGTATGACCATCGCAATTTTGGCGCGAGCGACGGCCAGCCGCGCCAGGAAGCCGACCCAGTACTGCAGAAGCGCGGCTATCGCGATGCCATCAGCTATCTGATCTCGCGGCCCGAGGTGGACGGCCAGCGTATTGGTATCTGGGGGACGAGCTTCAGCGGAGGGCACGTGCTGGAGGTGGCCGCCGTCGACAAACGGGTCAAGTGCGTGGTGTCGCAGGTGCCCACCATCAGCGGCTATCAATCCGCCTTGCGGCGCACGCGTGCCGATCTCGTGCCGGCAGCGCTGGCGCGCTTCGCACAGGACAGGCAGCAGCGCTTCGAGGGTGGCACACCGATGACGATGCCCGCCGTATCCGCCGACCCGACAGCGCCGTGTGCAATGGCCGGTGCCGACGGCTTCCGCTTTTTTACCGACACCGCGCCGTTCGCCCCCAACTGGCGCAATGAAGTCACGCTGCGCAGCGCAGAGCTGTCGCGCGAGAATGAGCCCGGCGCCTTTGTCGACCGCATCGCGCCCACCCCGCTGCTGATGATCGTGGCGGATCAGGACGTGCTGACGCCGGTCGATCTCTGCCTGCAGGCCTACGAGCGCGCGCTGCAGCCCAAGGCGCTCTCGCTGGTCAAGGGCGGACACTTCACGCCCTACATCGAACATTTTGAGCAGACCAGCCGTACCGCAGCCGAATGGTTTGGCCAGCATCTTTGATCTGACCGGCCCAAGGGCGGTCGGCGCAAATACAACGCCGACGCCCTTCAAGCCACCTTCGGCCCGACGCGTCTTGATGATCTGATACCGTTTCGATCTGACAAGCCTTGGCCATGCCACGCGCACGTCACCACACAACGTTCAGTCCATCGCCCCCACCCAAGCATGACCACGCTTCACATCATCATCCTGGCCTGCGTCCAAGGCCTTGCCGAGCTGCTGCCGGTTTCCAGTTCGGCCCACGTCATCCTGGCCGAGAAATGGTTGGGGCTGGACCCGACCTCGCCCGATATGACGCTGATGCTGGTCATGCTGCACACGGGCACCATGTTTGCCGTCATCGTGTATTTCTGGCGCTCGTGGCGGCAGACGTATTTCTCGTCGACCCGGGCACTGTGGAACAACGGCGTCCAGCTGGCCGTGGCCACGGCGGCCACAGGCGTCGTCGGGCTGACCCTGCTGTACGTGATCAAGCACGCCTTCATGGGCGGCGCCGACAGCTTTGAGGTGGAGCACCTCTTTGGCAATACCAAGTTGATGGCGGTCAGCCTGGCCGTGGCTGGTGTGCTGATCATCGTGTCGTCCAGGCACGCCAACACGGCCACCGGCGAGTTGACCGGCTGGCGTGCGCTTTGGATCGGAGCCGTGCAGGGGCTGTGCTTGCCGTTTCGCGGGCTGTCGCGCTCGGGCGCGACGATCTCTGCGGGGATGCTGGTGGGTGTGCAGCGCCGCCGTGCTGAAGAGTTCAGCTTCGCACTTGCCGTGGTGCTGACCCCGGCGGTCATCGTCAAGGAAGGCTATCGCTTCTACAAGGCCTATGCGGGCACCGCCGACAGCATGCTGCACATGCTCGCGCCAAGCCTGCTGGGCATGGTGTTCAGCTTTATCGCCGGCTTGGTCGCACTGCGCTGGCTGTCGCGTTGGCTGGAGCAAGGGCGGTGGTATCTGTTCGGCTGCTACTGCCTGATCGCATCGGTCGTCGTGTGGATGTTTGGGGGCTGAGGCTGCGTCCACTCCCTTGAAGACGTCGGCTGCAGAGGCTCACAAGGCGTTCGCCCTTCTGCGGCAACGCCATCGCATAACGACACGCCATTACTAACAACACGGGGCATCGACGAACGCTTTCGCATCCGTCGATGCCCCGTGTCTCGTGACAGCGTTGCCGATCAGGGCAGCGGCGTCAGCCTCGGGTAGACATGGCTGACCGGCACCTTGTTGGTCGTATGGCACGAGAAGCAGTTGGCGCTCGGGGCGGAGGGCGTCGTGCCCTGCACAAAGGTTTCCATCGTCGCGTTGGCAAGATGGTTCGTGCCGACCTCGTTCCCCCCGCTGGGCGGTGCGCCGCCAATCGTCCACGTCGTGCCCAGCTGGAAGTACTGCCGGCGCACGTCTGCCGCATTCAACTGTGAGATCACGCTGGCGTTGGCCGAGATCACCTGCGTGTTCAAGCCGGCCGCATTGGCAGGGTTGCCGCCATCGTTCGAGCCCCACGGCTTGGCGCGCAGCACGGGCGACGGACCAACCGGCGTGCCGGTAATGGCCGTGCCCGTCCAGCTGTTGTTGGTGGCATTGAACGGACCGCTCGACCCGCTGGGCGTGAACAGCCAGTTGCCCGAGGTGTTCTGCGCCACGGTCTTCATGCCGCTGGTCGAGTTGTAGGCGTAGGTCGCATTCGGTGCATTGCCCTCGTGCTCGAACGTGCCCCACACCATCTCCCCGTGCCCACTGGTCGAGCCCACCACGTGCAGGCCCAGCATGACCAGCGTCAACGTCGTCTGCCCGTTGGGCACCCAGTTGTTCGGGTTGCTCTTGTCGAACGTCGGGACCACCGCTTCGACCTGGATGTAGTCGTTCGGGTTGGGCACCTTGCTGGCATCCATCCAGCTCGACTTGGTCTCGATGGCCAGCGCCTTCGGGTCCTGGATCGTATGGCCCTTGCTGGCCGCAAAGCTGACCACGGCGTTCACGTCAGCCATTGAGGTTGGAAATGCGATGTTGGTATTGCCCGGGATCACCGCTGCGCCCTGCATCGTGCGGTGGAAGGCAAACACATCGTTCACGGCGATGATGTAGTAGATCAACGACCCGTTCTGCGAGATCAGCACGCCGCTGTCTGCCTGGCCCGGCTCAACGTCAATCACGTTGCCCGCCGGATCAATGAAGATCGGGATGCCCTTGACGACCAGCTTGCGCGCCTGGATGGCAGAGGTAAACGCCTTCACAGGCACAACCGGCACCGGCCGATCTGCCGAAAGCAGCGCGCGCTGGCGCACGATCGGTGCGAGCTTGAGCACCTTCGGCGCCAGCAGCTTGCCGCGCGCATCGAGCAGTTCCAGCGTGCCCTGCTCAGTCTTGCGTACGTTCTGGACTTGCGTACCCGGGATCAGCTTGCCGTTGCCCAGGCGGATCGACGGCGGCTTCTGCCCCGGCATTTCGTGCGGCACTTCCACGATCTGCCCGGTGCGCGCCATCACGATCGGCAGGCCGTGCGGGCCCAGCTCCATGGCACGCAAGAACATGTTGATCGGCCGCCCCGGCGAATTGGGGATGAAGCTACGGCGTCCGCTGCTGTCTTCCGGGCTGACCGTGTAGAACTGCGGCGAGAACATGACGTGGCTGCCACCGCCGTACGTGGCGGGCGCGGGCGACGTCAGCCACAGGAACATCTGCTCGGTCCACTGGAAGAACCCGCAATTGGGCGCAAGCGCCACTGTGCTGTCGGCGGGCTTGACCACACCGTTGAGCGTGACGGTACCGCTCTCAAAGAAACTCGCAACAGTGGCCGGCGAGATCGGACATCCTCCGGCGGCATCGGTCGGCACGGCTTGCGCCGCAGCCGTCTGTGCAACGCCCAACGCGGCCAGCAACGCCGCACCACGCAAAGCTTGCTGAACTTCGGAACGCAGCGGCATAGCGCCTCCCCAGGGTATTGGTCATTGTTCCTTTGGTACTGAATCGGGATTCGGGTGGGCGTTCATCTCCTTCATGGATGTGCCGCGAAACCTGCGGCGCGCAAGCACAGCGCAGGCGGCGGAATGAACGACGCAGTCAGGTCGGGGGCGCGACGGTTCGCACGCTGCAGCTCGGCGGGATACCCCGATGACTGCACTCGCTTGCACAGTGCGTTGCCGTGATTGTTGTGTGTGGATCCGGCGTGCACTGCGCGGGGACTGCGCAATGGCAGTGCTAGCCTAGGAGATGGTCGGGGCAGCCAAGCATGAAAGTTTCTTTGCTCTGATGTGCATGCAACCGCATGAGATACGCCTGTATTTGGATACGCTCGGGGCCAAACGTTTCCGATGCAACCCGACGTACAGCATGCATTACTCGCCGCTGTTCGTGACGCTGTGCGTGGCCGTTCTTGCGGCACATCTGCACGGCATCACGATGGCGATTCACACGGCAGACACTTCGCGCATCCCGTTGATTTCCCAAGGCAACACACCCCGCCGCAACGTCGCTTGCGCGCCCCAATACAGGGCATCCGAATGCCTTAATCTCCTGTAATCCGGCAACCGCAGTTTGATCTACGCAGTTCGGTCGACCACGCTAGAATTTGCGGCTCGAACGTCCCGCTTCGCCGCTTTATGTCGACCCTCGATCACCCTAGTCTGCAGGACCCCGCCACCCTCATTGAGATCGTGCGGGCGCAGTCCGAAATCGCCAAGCTCGGCACGGATCTGGGGTCCATCATGGCGCTCGTTACCGAACGGGCGCAGCACCTGACCTGCGCAACCGGCGCCGTGCTGGAACTGGCCGAGGGCGAAGACATGGTCTACCGCGCCACGTCTGGCCTGACCGACTCGCTGTTGGGCCTGCGCCTGGCGCGCAAGGGCAGCCTGTCTGGCCTGTGTGTGCAGACCGGCGACATCCTGCGCTGCGAAGACTCCGAGATCGACCCGCGCGTCGACCGCGAAGCCTGCCGCCGCGTGGGCCTGCGCTCCATGGTGGTGACGCCGCTCAAGCATCTGGACACGACGGTGGGCGTGCTCAAGCTGGTGGCACCCGAGGTGGATGCCTTTACCGAGCGTGATGTCGGCGTGCTGGAGTTGATGTCCGAACTGATTGCGGCGGCCATGTTCCATGCCGCCAATGCCGAGCGCGACCAACTCTACCTGCGCGCAACGCACGATGCGCTGACCGCCCTGCCCAACCGCGCGCTGTTCTACGACCGCCTGCGCCAGTCGATCCACCTCGCGCAGCGCGCGCAAGGCGCGCTCGGCGTGCTCAACGTCGACATGGACAACCTCAAGACCATCAACGACCGCTACGGCCATCGCGCCGGCGATGCAGCCATCCGCGAGACCGCGCAGCGCATGAGCCGCAGCGCGCGCCGCTCCGACACCGTGGCGCGTGTGGGCGGTGACGAATTTGCCGTCATCCTGCCGGGCATCGACGCGCGCGGCGATGCGCACACCCAATGCGAGCGCCTGATCGAAGAGGTGCAGCAACCGTATGCGTTTGAAGGCCAGTCGCTGGACCTGCGCGTGAGCGTAGGGGTGGCGTTCATGCCCGAAGACGGCACCGAGATCACCACCCTGCTCGATCAGGCCGACCGCGCGATGTACGCCACCAAGCGCCTGCGCAAGCAGACTCAGACCGCTACCACCGCGCATTGACGCCCTCAGCCCAACGGCAGCAGGCTCAGTCCAACCGCTCCACGGCCGGCACCCGCACACGCCCATCGCGTAGCTCGGCTTTCGGTTCGTACGCACGCAGCACCAGGGCGAAATCACCAGCGGGCGCCGGCAGCCAGTTGGCGCGCTGGGCAGGATCGGCCGGTGCATCACGCTGGATCAAGAGATCGATCGCACCATCTGCGCCCACCTTGAGACCGGCGGTGCGATCGCCAATGGCATAGCGCGCGATCGGGTTGGGCGTGAAGAACAGCTTGCCGTCCGGCTCCACCTCGTACATCGACAGCGACCAGAACGCATTGACCGGCAGCGCCCCCGCCGGCAAATGCAGCCGATAGCGGTGCGCGCCCGAAAGCCGCCCCTGTTGCTGGTCGACAAACGTGATCGGGTACATGGCCTCGACTGTCTTGAGCGCGAGCAGGCCGCCCAGCGCGACTTGCGCGCGGTAGGCATAGTCGGTGCCGAAATCGCCAAGATCGGCCTTTGAGTACGACCAGCCATCGCTCTTAGGGCCAGCCGCCGACAGCCCGCCCTTGAGCGAGGCCAGCATGGCCGGCAACTGCTTCGTCCACAACGCCTTGACCTCCGGCGACAGCGCCTCCCACTGGCATGCGGCACCACAAATGCCGACCGATGCCAGGCGCTGCATCAGCGCATCTTCGTAGCGCGGTGCGGGGTTGCGTGCCAGCATCAGGTTGGCCATGTCGACAAAGGCTTGCGGGCTCTGTTCAACCGGAGGCGCAGCTTGCCACCGCGGCGGCGTCTTACCGGTGCCGATCAGTTCGACCTTGAACTGGTCCTGCAGGGCCGTCACGGCGGGCATGTCGGCCTCGCCATTCACCAGGATGCGGGCCAGCACAAGCACATCGTTGGCGGGTGCGCGGATCACCTGCGCGTTGGGCGGCAGCGGCTGCGTTGAATCGGGGCCGACGATGACGAACGTGCCGCTGCGCGTGCCATTGGCGCGCCGGCCGAGAATCTCGAAATTGTTCGTCGCCATGTCCAGGAAGGCGAGCGAGTAGTAGCGGCCGGCCATGTCCGGCACCGTCAGTGCGACAGGCCCCTGGCGCAAGTCGAGCCACAGCGTGGAGTACGCCGTATCGCTGTTAGGCGTGGTCACCCAGCGATCTTCCGGGCCCGAGAGCTTGTGCTGATGCGACCACTGGCCCAACTGAAGGCGCCCGGGCTTGGCATCCGTGCCGAGCATGCCGGCACGCAGGCGCCCCATCGCGACCAGCGGAAACGCGTAGTCGAAGGCCTGGTGCAACACGGTCTCCTGCGAGGGCGTGGATTCGGCGGTACTCCAGTCCTGGGCGGCTGCCGCCGCCAGATTGGCGCACAGGCTCGCCGCAGCAAAGGCGAGCAGGCGTTTGCCCGCGAGGGGGCGTCGTCGGCTGAACAACATCGGTCTCCTCCTGAGGAGTTTTTCGATCTGGCGACCATAATATGAGCACGACTCATATTTCACCACTCGCGTTCCATGGCCTCGCAATCCGGAGACAAAACCGATACAGATCAATCACTTGCGCGACGCCAACCGCGCCAGGCCCGCTCGCGCGAGAAGGTCGAACTCATCTTGGAAGCGACGCTGCGGATTCTCGATCAGGCGGGGTTGGAGGCGCTCACCACCAACCGCATCGCAGAGGCGGCCGGCATCAGCATCGGCACGCTGTACCAGTATTTCGGAGACAAGCTGCAGGTGCTGGATGAACTCGCGCAGCGCGAGAGTGATCGGCTGACCGCCGAGTTGCTGGCGGTACTGACCGCGCCCGACGCGCTGTCGCCGGATGCACGGCTGCGGCTGGCCGTGCGCACCTTGCTGGGCGCATTCGGCGGGCGGCATCGCGCGCGCCGCATCGTGCTCGAACAGGCCATCGCACGCGGGCGCAACCCGCTGATCACGCCGGGGCACGTGTCGACCTTCCTGAGTTCAGCCGGCGCGCGTGACGCCGACGGGCAACGTGTGACGCTCTCGCCCATCCAGGCCTTCGTGCTCACGCGCTCGGTCATGGGGGCGATCGGCAGCGCGCTTTCCTACGACGAGCAGTGGCTCGCCAGCACCGCGTTTGAAGACAGCCTGTTCATGCTGGTCCGTGGTTTCCTGCGCGAGTGCGCGGACAAGCCCGCTATTGCTGTGGAATAAACCGGCAAGGTCGCGGGTTTACTGCTATCGGGAGGCAAAACCCACCCCCAGGAGACGCTCAATGAACGCACTTCGTCCGCTTTGCATCGCCTTGCTCGTCCTGCTGCCGCTGGCAGCGTGTTCCACGGGTAACGGGGCGCCGCCAAGCAATAGCAACAGCAGCCCAAACGCGGGCAGCATGACGCACCACGGCTACTGAAATGAACAGTTACACATCGCTGCACACGCTCCGGAATAAACCACGCGGCGGATCGGTTTACTCGTCAAGCGGGGGCCCGTCGATCACGGTGTCGGCGAGCCCCCGCAGGCAAACCGATGTGCCAGGTGATACGACCGGACAGTTCGTGCAGGTGCCGTATTGAGACGTCGGGCATTCCTAGGTTGGGGAATGAACATGAAACGTCTGACAGTCTTGATGACTGCGCTGATGAGTTTTGGCATTTGCGCGTGCGCGACAGCGCAGGATGTGCCGGTCGGCACCTGCCAGCCGACCGTCGGGCAAACCGAGATCGACGGCGTGATGCAGGAGGTGCAAGGCATGGCATGCCTGCAACCGGACGGCACGTGGCAGATGGTGGACACCGACGGCAACCCCGTCACCTACGTCAGCCCACCGTACTACGTGGATGACACGTGGTACTGGGGCGGCCCGGTGTTCTTCGGCAGCGTGGTCTTTGTGGACCGCTTCCACCATATCCACCATATGCGCGGTGCGTTCTTCCACCACGACGGCCGTGGCTTTGCGCGGGGCGGCGGAGGCTTCCACGGCGGATTCCACGGCGGACACGAGGGTGGTCATGAAGGCGGCTCGCGCCGCTAGAACCTCGGGTGGCTAGACCCGCAGATAGTGCTCACGCTCACCCAGCCAGCGCTTGAGATGCGCCTCCACGGCTTCGGGAAAGCGCGCGAGCATCTGCTCCGCGGCGCCCTGCGCAAACTCGACCAGCCACGCATCGTGATTGAGATCGGCAAAGCGCAGCATGGCCTCGCCCGATTGCCGCGCGCCAAGGAATTCACCGGGGCCGCGAATGTCCAGATCGCGCCGGGCGATCTCGAAGCCATCGGTGGTCTCGCGCATGGTCTGCAGGCGCTGCTTGGCCGTGGGCGACAGCGGCGCCTGGTACAGCAGGATGCACACCGATTCCGCCGTGCCCCGCCCCACGCGCCCGCGCAACTGATGCAATTGTGCGAGGCCAAAGCGCTCGGCGTGTTCGATCACCATCAATGAGGCATTGGGCACGTCCACCCCTACTTCGATGACGGTGGTGGCCACCAGCACATGCAACTCACCGCTGGCGAAGGCGCTCATCACGGCGGCTTTGTCAGCGGAAGGCAAGCGGCCATGCACTAGGCCCACCTTCAAACCGGCAAGGCTTTGCGAGAGCGTCTCGAACGTCTCCACAGCAGTCTGCAATTGCAGCGCTTCGCTTTCTTCGATGAGCGGACAGACCCAGTAAACCTGTCGCCCCTCTTGCGCGGCGGCGTGGATGCGCTCGATCACCTCGTCGCGGCGCGCGTCGTTCACCAGCCGTGTGACGATGGGCGTGCGCCCCGGCGGCAATTCGTCGATGGCGGAGACATCGAGATCGGCGTAGTACGTCATCGCCAGCGTGCGCGGGATGGGCGTGGCGGACATCATCAACTGATGCGGCACCTGGGCATTGGCAGCGACAGGTGCACCGCCATTGCTTGCCTTGCCACGCAGGGCAAGCCGCTGCGCCACGCCAAAGCGGTGCTGTTCATCCACCACGGCCAAGCCAAGGCGCGCGAACGTGACAGCATCCTGAATCAACGCGTGCGTGCCGATCACGAGTTGCGCGGTGCCGGCCGCCACGCGTGCAGCCGCCTCGTCCTTCTGCCTGCGCTTGAGGCTGCCGGCCAGCCAGACGATATCCACACCCAGCGGCTCAAGCCATGTGGACAACTTGCGATAGTGCTGTTCGGCCAGCAGTTCGGTTGGCGCCATCAGCGCGGCCTGCCAGCCGGCATCGATGGCCTGACACGCGGCCAACGCGGCGATGACGGTCTTGCCGCTGCCCACGTCGCCCTGCAGCAACCGCTGCATCGGGTACGGATGCGCGAGGTCGGCGCGGATCTCTTCCCACACGCAGGCCTGAGCGCCGGTCAGCTTGAACGGCAGCGCACGCATGAAACGCGCGAGCAGGCCGTCCTCACCGCTGTCGCGCAGGATGGGCGCATTGCGCATGCGCCGCGCGGCCTGCGCCCGCTTGAGCGACAGCTGCTGCGAGAGCAGCTCGTCAAATTTGATACGCAACCACGCCGGGTGCGTACGCTCGACCAGACTGTGTTCGTCCACGTCGGGCGTGGGTTGATGCAACAGGCGCACGGCTTCCGCCGGGGCCATCAGCTTGAGCGGCGCGAGCGGCCCGGTGATGAGGCTGTTCGGCACCGTTTCCGGCAGCGGCGTACGCGTGAGCGTGTTCAGGATCGCCTTGCGCAGATACGCCTGCGGCACGCCCGCCACGGTCGAATACACCGGCGTCAGGCGATCGGGCAGCGGTTCGTCCGGGGCGACGGCGCGCACGGTCGGGTGCACCATCTCCGCGCCGAAGAAGCCGCCGCGCACCTCGCCACGCACGCGCAACTGCACGCCTTCGGCCATCTGCTTGACCTGGCTGCCGTAGAAATTGAGAAAGCGCAGTACCAGCTCGCCGGAGTCGTCCGCGATATGCACGACGAGCTGCCGGCGCGGCCGGAACGCCACTTCGTTGCGGGTGACGGTGCCTTCCACTTGCGCGGCCCAGCCAGTGTTGGCGCGGACGGTGGCTTCGGCGATGGTCAGGAGCGTGGTTTCGTCCTCATAGCGCATCGGCAGATGCAGGACGAGATCGACGTCGCGGTGCAGGCCCAGCTTGGCGAGTTTGTCGGCCGGGCGGGCCGCCGCTTTGGTCACCCCGGCGGGCTTGTCTGCCGGAGTCGCACGTTTTGGCTTCGGCGCCGGCGCAGTATCAGCGTCGAGCAGTGGAGCAGTATCAGCGGCGGAACGGGCGCGAGGCGGCACAGGACGTTTACAATGGCGAACTTTGCGAGTCGCCCGATTGTACCGGCGCCCGCCACCATCACTTGGCGCAATCCACGTCTGCGCCACTTTTCATGCTGACGCTGTCCGACTTCGATTTCGATCTGCCGCCCGAGCTGATCGCGCAAACCGCCCTGCCCGACCGCACCGCGAGCCGTCTGCTGGCTGTCCGCCGTGAGGCCGATGGCGTGCACTCGGGTGTGTCCTTTGAAGATCGCCAGTTCGCCGACCTGGGCGACTACCTGCGCCCCGGCGACCTGCTGGTCTTCAACGACACACGTGTCATCAAGGCCCGTTTCTTTGGCCACAAAGCCAGCGGCGGCAAGGTCGAGGTGCTGGTCGAGCGCCTGCTGGACGAGCACACCGTGCTGGCGCAGATCCGCTCCAGCAAATCGCCCGTCGAGGGCACGACGCTGCGCCTGGCCGATGCCTTTGATGTGACGGTCGGTCCACGTGCCGAGCCGTTCTTCACGCTGCGCTTCCCGCAGCCAGCGCTGGATCTGATTGAGCAGTACGGCCGCCTGCCGCTGCCGCCGTATATCGAGCACGATCCCGATAGCTTTGACGAGACGCGCTACCAGACCATCTACGCACGCAACCCGGGCGCCGTCGCGGCACCCACGGCGGGTCTGCATTTCGACGATGCGCTGTTTGCCAAGCTCGACGCCATGGGCATCCAACGTGGTTTCCTGACGCTGCACGTGGGCGCAGGCACGTTCCAGCCGGTGCGCGTGGAAAACATCGCCGAGCACCGCATGCACAGCGAGTGGTACGAAATCACACCCGAACTGGCCGAGGCCATCCGTGCCACACGGGCTGCGGGCGGACGCATCATCGCGGTGGGCACCACCTCGATGCGCGCGCTCGAATCGGCCGCACAGCCGGACGGCACGCTCCACGCAGGCAGCGGCGACACCGACATCTTCATCACCCCCGGCTACCGCTTCCGCCTGGTCGACGCGCTGGTGACCAACTTCCACCTGCCCAAGTCGACGCTGCTGATGCTGGTGTCGGCGTTTGCCGGCATGGACGCCATCCGCGGCGCCTACCAGCACGCCATTGCCCAGCGCTACCGCTTCTTCAGTTACGGCGACGCCATGCTCCTCACGCGCGCTGAACCGGAAACCCAATCGCTCTGACCATGCTCAAGTACGAACTGCTCACCACCGATGGCCTCGCCCGACGCGGCCGCATGACCCTGAACCACGGTGTGGTGGAAACGCCCATCTTCATGCCGGTGGGCACCTATGGTGCGGTCAAGGCGATGTCGCCGGCGGAGCTGAAGGACATCGGCGCCCAGATCATCCTCGGCAACACCTTCCACCTGTGGCTGCGCCCGGGGCTGGAAGTGATGGATGCGCACAAGGGCCTGCACGGCTTCAATGGCTGGGATAAGCCCATCCTGACCGATTCGGGTGGCTTTCAGGTGTTTTCGCTGGGCGATCTACGCAAGATCACCGAAGAAGGCGTGACGTTCGCCTCGCCCATCAACGGCGACAAGCTGTTCCTGTCGCCCGAAATCTCGATGCAGATCCAGCGCCGGCTGAATTCGGACATCGTCATGCAGTTCGACGAATGCACGCCATACAAGATCGGGGATCGCCCCGCCACCGAGGCCGAAGCCGCCGCCTCGATGCGCATGAGCCTGCGCTGGGCGCAGCGCTCGCGCAACGAATTCGAGCGGGAGAACAACCCGAACGCGCTGTTCGCCATCGTCCAGGGCGGCATGTTCGAGAACCTGCGCGATGAATCACTGGCCGGGCTGCAGGCGATTGACGCCGATGCGGGCGGCGAAGGCTTTGGCGGCTACGCCATCGGCGGCCTCTCCGTCGGCGAGCCCAAGGAAGACATGATGCGCGTGCTGCAGCACGTGGCGCCGCGCCTGCCGGCCAACAAGCCGCACTATCTGATGGGCGTGGGCACGCCGGAAGACCTGGTGGCGGGTGTTGCCGCCGGCGTCGACATGTTCGACTGCGTAATGCCCACCCGCAACGCGCGCAACGGCTGGCTGTTCACCCGCTTTGGCGATATCAAGATCAAGAACGCGGTGCACCGCAACGATCCGCGCCCGCTGGACGAAACCTGCGGCTGCTACACCTGCCGCAATTTCTCGCGCGCCTATCTGCACCACCTGCAGCGCGTGGGTGAGATCCTGGGCGCCCGCCTGAACACCATCCACAACCTGTATTACTACCTGGAACTGATGGCCGAGATGCGCACCGCCATTGAGTCGCACGGCTTTGCCGCATTCCAGGCGCGCTTTGCCGCCGACCGGGCTCGCGGCGCACTCTGACGCCCCCCTTGACAGGACTGGCCATGCGCCCATTTGCCGCAAGACGGCAATGGTAGAATGTCCGGTCCAATTTTTGCCCGATCGACGAACCATTTACGGAGTTTTGACCGTGTTCCTCATTTCCGACGCTTACGCCCAAACCGCTCCGGCGGGCGGCGCCGCCAGTGGCCTGATGAGCTTCCTGCCCATCATCCTGATGTTTGTGGTGCTGTGGTTCATCATGATCCGCCCGCAAATGAAGCGCCAGAAAGAAACCAAGGCCATGCTCGAAGCCCTGGCCAAGGGCGACGAAGTCGTCACCGCCGGCGGCATCCTGGGCAAGGTTGCCAAGGTGACCGAGCAATTCGTGGTGGTTGAAATCGCCGCCAACACTGAAATCACCGTCCAGAAGAGCGCTGTAACGACCGTGCTGCCCAAGGGCACGCTCAAAGCGCTGTAATCCGGTTTGACCGGCGCCCGAACGTTGTACGCGGGCGCCGGAACCCCTGGCAGCGCCTATTCTAAGAATCCGCGCCCACGCCCGCATCGCTGACGGGCCGCCTCACCGCCATCCAAGCAAGATGAATCGCTATCCGCTCTGGAAATACCTTGTGATCCTGGTGGCGCTTGCCATCGGGTTCCTCTATACGCTGCCGAATTTCTTCGGTGAGGCGCCTGCCGTGCAGGTGTCTTCGGGCAAGGCCACCGTCAAGGTCGACCTGAACGTGCAAAAGCAGGTCGAGAGCCTGCTCGCTGCGGCCAACATCCAGCCCAACGGCGTGTTCTTCGACAACAACGGCACCTCGGCCAGCGTGCGTGTGCGCTTTGCCGACACCGACACGCAGCTCAAGGCCAAGGACATCCTGTCCCACGGCCTGAACACCGACCAGACCGATCCGACCTACATCGTCGCGCTGAACCTGCTGTCGGGCTCGCCGCGCTGGCTGACCTCCATCCACGCCCTGCCCATGTTCCTGGGTCTGGACTTGCGTGGCGGCGTGCACTTCCTGCTGCAGGTCGACATGAACGGTGCAATCACCAAGAAGCTCGACTCGCTGGCGGGCGACATCCGCACGCAACTGCGCGACAAGAGCATCCGCCACAACGGCATCGACCGCAGCGGCAACACCATCACCATCAAGTTCAGCAACGCCGACGACGCCGACCGCGCCCGTGGCGTACTGGCAGATTCCACCCGTGAACTGGCCTACAGCGTCGACAAGACCGCTGACGGCGCCACGCTCACCGGCACCTTCACCGCAGCCGCGATGAAGGAAGTGCAAGACAACGCCGTCAAGCAGAACGTCGTGACGCTGCACAACCGCGTGAACGAACTGGGCGTGGCCGAGCCGGTGATCCAGCAACAGGGCCCGGACCGCATCGTCGTGCAGCTGCCCGGCGTGCAGGACACTGCCAAGGCCAAGGACATCATCGGCCGGACCGCCACGCTGGAAGCCCGCCTGGCCGACCCGAACGCGCCGCTGGTGCCGCGTGCCGGCGACCCGGTGCCGCTGGGCGACGAGCTCTTCACGCAAGGCCGCAGCGCCCCGGTGCTGCTGCAGAAGCAGGTGATCTTCACGGGTGACCGCATCACCAGCGCGTCGGCCGGCTTTGACCAGAACCACAACGCCTCGGTCGACATCACGCTAGACGGCCAGGGCGGCCGCATGCTGCGCGATGTCTCGCGCGACAACATCGGCAAGCGCATGGGCATCGTCCTGTTCGAAAAGGGCAAGGGCGAAGTGCTGACGGTGGCCACCATCCAGTCCGAACTGGGCTCGCGTTTCCAGATCACCGGCATGGGCTCGACGGAAGCGTCGGCTGACCTGGCGCTGCTGCTGCGCGCAGGCTCGCTGGCGGCGCCGATGGAGATCATCGAAGAGCGCACCATCGGCCCGTCGCTGGGTGCCGACAACATCCGCAAGGGCTTCGACTCGGCGCTGTACGGATTCCTCGCCGTGTCGGTGTTCATGGTCCTGTACTACATGCTGTTCGGCGTGTTTTCGGTGGTGGCGCTGGGCGTGAACGTGTTCTTGCTGATCGCCGTGCTGTCGATGCTGCAGGCCACCCTCACGCTGCCGGGCATTGCCGCTATTGCGCTGGCACTCGGTATGGCCATCGACGCGAACGTGCTGATCAACGAACGTATCCGTGAAGAGCTGCGCAACGGCGCCTCGGCCCAGATGGCGATTGCCGCGGGCTTCGAGCGTGCGTGGGCCACCATCGTGGACTCGAACGTCACCACGCTCATCGCAGGTCTGGCGCTGATCGCCTTCGGCTCTGGTCCGGTGAAGGGCTTTGCCGTGGTGCACTGCCTGGGCATTCTGACGTCGATGTTCTCGGCGGTGTTCTTCAACCGCGCCCTGGTCAACCTCTGGTACGGCCGCCGCAAGAAGCTGCAAGGTCTGGCAATCGGTCAGATCTGGAAGCCGGGCAATACCGCCCCCAACGCCCAGCCGCCGGCGAAGCAGTAAGGCACATCACCCACAGACATCTTGCATAACCGGCACCGGCTAGCGCTTTCGCAGCCGGTGCCACAAAGGGCAGACCATGGAGTTTTTCCGCATCCGCCGCGATATTCCATTCATGAAGCACGCGTTGGTTCTCAACGCCGTGTCGTTCATCACGTTTATCGCCGCTGTCTTCTTCCTGTTCCACAAGGGGCTGCACCTGTCGGTGGAATTCACCGGCGGTACGGTGATGGAAGTCGCCTACACCCAGGCCGCTGATCTGCCGAAGGTCCGCGCCGACGTCGAGAAGCTCGGCTATGCCGACGCCCAGGTGCAGAACTTCGGCACCTCGCGCGACGTGATGATCCGCCTGCCGCTCAAGAACGGCCCGGATGGCAAGCCCATCGCCTCGGCCGTGCAGAGCCAGCAGGTCATGACGGCCCTGAACGCCACCAGCCCCGACGCCACGCTGCAGCGCGTTGAATTTGTCGGCCCGCAGGTCGGCAAGGAACTCGCCACCGACGGCCTGCTGGCGCTGCTGTTCGTGGTGATCGGCATCGTCATCTACCTGTCGATCCGCTTCGAGTGGAAGTTTGCAGTGGCGGGCATCATCGCCAACCTGCACGACGTGGTCATCATCCTGGGCTTCTTCGCGTTCTTCCAGTGGGAGTTCTCGCTGTCGGTGCTGGCCGGTATCCTGGCGGTGCTGGGCTACTCGGTGAACGAGTCGGTCGTGATCTTTGACCGGATCCGCGAGGCGTTCCGCAAGTACCGCAAGATGAACACGCACGAGGTGATCGACCACGCGATTACCAGCACCATCTCGCGCACGATCATCACCCACGGCTCGACCGAAATGATGGTGCTGTCGATGCTGGTGTTCGGTGGCCCGACGCTGCACTACTTCGCCCTGGCGCTGACCATCGGTATCTTGTTCGGTATCTATTCGTCGGTGTTCGTGGCGGCCGCGCTGTGCATGTGGCTGGGCGTCAAGCGTGAAGACCTGGTCAAGGCCGACAAGAAGGCCGGCGGCCCCAAGGAAGACGATCCAAACTTCGGCGCGCAGGTCTGAGCACCTCGCCAGCCGTTCAGGCAGCAAGAAAAAGCCCCGCAATCGCGGGGCTTTTTCTTTGGTAGCTCCGCCGACGCCGCTCTGGCAACTCGGCGCCACATCGCACCTCCATATCGGACTTTTCCGATTTCGGAAGTCGAGGCGATCCCGCACAGTCTCGGGTAGACGCGCTCCATACGTGCCACGGCCGATTCGAGCGGCACCTCCGCATGGCGGATCGGACACCCAAAAGCGCAACACCCTACCGAACCCAGCCTGTCGCTCCCGCCGCCCTCCCTGCTCTCACAGCACGCCAATGCGGCGCGTCCCATTCGGCAATGGCTTTCCCCGCAGTCGGGAAAGTCGCGGCAGATTTCGACAAAGGACAGGCCGTTGAGAACCCTACTCCCCCGCAATACTCGTGCTGTTGAGCACCATCGGCATCGCCAGAGCCAGTCAACCCGAGCCCGATCAAATGCTGATCGAGCGCGGGCGCTACCTCGCTCAGGCGGGCGACTGCGTTGCCTGCCACACCTCCACGGCAAAGGGTGCAGCACCCTTTGCGGGCGGCTTGAAGATGGCCGTGCCCATGCTGGGCTCCATCTTCGCCACCAACATCACGCCAGACCCGGAAACCGGCATCGGCCGCTATACCGTGCAGGATTTCGCGCGCGCCGTGCGTGAGGGGGTCGCCAAAGATGGGCACAACCTCTATCCGGCCATGCCGTATCCGTCGTACAGCAAGGTCTCGGACGAAGATATCTCGGCCCTGTACGCGTACTTCATGCATGGCGTGAAGCCCGTCAAGCAGGCCAATCTCGCGCCCGAGATTCCCAAGCTGCTGCAGATGCGCTGGCCGCTCAAGCTGTGGAACCTGGTGTTTCTCGATACCGAGCGCTTCAAGCCCATTCCCGAAAATAGCGTCGAGTGGAACCGTGGAGCCTACCTGGTGCAGGGCCTGGGCCATTGCGGCACCTGCCACACGCCACGCGGTATCGGCCTGCAGGAAAAAGCGCTCGATCAGCGTGGCAGCGCCTACCTGTCTGGCGCGGAGCTGGGCGGCTGGTTCGCATCCAACCTGACGTCCAACCCCATCACGGGCATCGGCACGTGGAGTGCCCAGGACATCGTGGATTTCCTGAAGACCGGTGCCAACTCGCACGCCACCGCATTCGGGCCGATGACCGAGGTCATCAACAACAGCGCGCAGTGGATGACCGACCAGGATCTGGCCGCCATGGCGGTCTACCTGAAATCCCTGGCCGCCGCAGGCACGCCAATCCCGCAGCATGGCCCCGTCGACCCGAAGGTGATGGCGCACGGCGCGCAGGTGTATCAGAACTACTGCGTGTCCTGCCATCTGCCCAACGGCAAGGGCACCGCGCCGTGGCTGTCACCGCTTGCGGGCAACCCCAACGTGCTGGAAGGCAATCCGGTCTCCCTTATCAACGTCACCCTGAACGGCACGGAAGCGCTGGTGATTGACGGTGTTCCCGCGCCCTATCCGATGCCCGCGCATCGTCTTGCGCTTACCGACGCCCAGATTGCCGACGCGCTGACCTTCACGCGCAATAGCTGGGGCAATCAGGCACCCGCCGTCACCGCCCGCGACGTCAAGACGCTGCGCGAGCAAACCGGACACGACAAATGACCACCCCTACCTCGACCCCCATCACCCTGCACGTCAACGGAAAGGTGGTTGACGTCAATGTCTCGCCCGAGATGCCGCTGCTGTATGCGCTGCGCAATGATCTCTCGCTCAAGGGGCCACGCTTCGGCTGCGGACTCGGCCAATGCGGTGCCTGCTCCGTGCTGATCGACGGTGTGGTGCAACGCTCGTGCGTGCTGCCGGTTGGCGCCGCAGCCGGACGCCCCATCACCACACTCGAAGGCATGGGCACGCCAGAGAAACCCGATCCGCTGCAGCAGGCTTTCATTGACGAACAAGCGGTGCAATGCGGCTACTGCATCAACGGCATGCTGATCGCCGCGCGCTCGCTGCTCAACACCAACCCGAAGCCGACGGAAGCCCAGGTCAAGGAAGCCCTGGCCTCCAACCTGTGCCGCTGCGGCACGCACATGCGGATCGTCCGCGCCATCCTCAAAGCCAGCGAGGCCTAAATGCGCGTCAGTGAATCCACTTCGTTCTCCCGCCGGCACTTTCTCAAGCAAGGGGCTGCGCTTGCTGTTGGTTTCTCGTTCTCAGGGCTGGCCATGGCCCGTGCCCTGGGTGAGATCACCGAGGAAAGCGCCGCACCACTCGCCAAGGCCAAGTCCCTGGATGCCACGCGCGTCGACGCCTTCCTCGTGCTGGAAGGCGACGGCGCGCTCACGCTCTATACGGGCAAGGTCAACCTGGGCACCGGCAACACCACCGCGCTCGCACAGATGGTGGCCGAAGAGCTGGAGTTTCCGATCGACGGCGTGCGCGTCGTGCAGGGCGATACGGCCATGACGGTCGATCAGGGGGCCACCATCGGCTCACTGTCGGTGTCCAATGCAGGCCCGCAGTTGCGCCAGGCTGCTGCCACGGCTGCAGCGGCCATCCGCGAGGTGGCAGGGCGTGCGTATCGCATGGCGCCCGCCGATGTGCGCCTGGAAAACGGCCTCGCCTTCCGTAGCGCGGCGGACACGCAGGGCACGCCGTATCACAAGCTACTGGCCGCACACCCGCTGTCACTCAACCTCGACCCCAAGGCGCCGCTCAAGAAGCCGGCGGACTACAAGCTCGTGGGCAAGCCGATCAAGCGCGACGACGTGCGTACGAAGGTCTTTGCCGACTTCACCTTCATGCAGGACGTGAAGGTCGACGGCATGGTGCACGCACGCGTGATCCACCCCGATGCCTACGGCGCGCAGTTGGAAACCGTGGACGACACGCACGCCAAGAAGGTGCCGGGCTTCCTGCGCACGGTGCGCGTGGGCAACCTGCTGGCCGTCATCGCCAGCGACGAATGGGCGGCCATCCGCAGCGCCCGCGCACTGAAGGCCACGTGGTCCGACTGGAAGGGGCTGCCCGCGCAAGCCAAGCTGTACGATGCCGTGCGCGCACTGCCGTTGCACGATCAGGGCAAGGTGCTGGAACGCGGCCAGGCGGATGCGCAGATCAGCAAGGGCAAGGCCATTCGCGCCACATATGCGTGGCCGTTTCAGACACACGGCTCGATCGGCCCCTCCTGCGCGATTGGTGATTACCGCGATGGCAAGCTGACCGTCTGGTCGGCCACGCAATCACCGCATCTGACGCGCGACCAGATCGCCAGGATGCTGAAGATGGACAAGGGCGATGTGCGCCTGATCTACGTAGAAGGCGCCGGCTGCTACGGCCGCAATGGCCACAAAGACGCCGCGGCGGAAGCCGCCCTGCTCTCCAAGGCCATCGGCCAACCCGTGCGCGTGCAGTGGATGCGTGATGACGAGCACGGCTGGGACCCGAAAGGCCCGCCGGTCATCTCCGATGTGGCAGGCACACTCGATGACCAGGGTCGCATCCAGGCGTGGCAGTACACGTCGTGGGTGCCGCATCGCGCTTCGGGCAGCGTCGACGTGCCCTTGCTGGCTGGCGAACTGACCCGCTCCGCGACCTTGGCCGAGCCACCCGACAACCCCGGTGGCATGGAATTCAACATGGTCGCGCCCTACGAGCTGCCCAACGCCAGCGTCGTGGTCAACCGCTATGCGCGCGCGCCGCTGCGCCCGGCATGGCTGCGTGGCCCAGGCCGGCTCCAGCACACGTATGCGAACGAGTCGTTCATGGACGAACTGTCGGTGGCCGCCAAGGCCGACCCGATCGAATTCCGGCTGCGCCATCTGTCTGAGCCACGCATCAAGGCAGTCGTCGACGCGGTGGAAAAGCGCTCCGGATGGGTGCGCCGCCCATTGTTCTCGACCAAGCCCAGCGGCAACATCGCCCGTGGCCGCGGCATGGCCTGCGTGCGCTACGAGCCGAACAACGCCTACGTGGCTGCGGTTATTGAATTGGAAGTCGATCGCACCACCGGCGTCATTCAGGTCGGCAAGGTGACGGTGGCGCACGACTGTGGGCTGGTGGTCAACCCGGATGGCGTACGCAACCAGGTGGAAGGCGAAGTGGTGCAGACCATCAGCCGAACGCTGTTCGAAGAGGTCAACTTCACGCAATCGGCCGTGACCAGCCTCGATTGGCTCACGTACCGGTTGCTCAAGTTCCCCGAGCTGCCGGCGCAGGTGGACGTGGTGCTGGTCGACCGGCCGGACCAGCCCCCCGTGGGCGCTGGCGAGCCAACCTGCGCAGTCATCCCGTCCGCCATCGCCAGCGCCGTGTATGACGCTGTGGGCGTGCGACCGCGCACCCTGCCGTTCAACCCCGAGTCGATTCGCGCGCTGTTGAAGGCTTAACTCGCAGACCGACCATGCAAACAAAAACGCCCCGGCCTTGAAAGCCGGGGCGTTTTTGTTGCTGCGCGTGGCGCTTATTGCTTGGCGACGCTGGTGTCCTGCTTCAGGCCTTCTGCTTGAATCTTCAGCTTGGTTTCCATGTTGAAACCGTACTTCTTACCGTAGTCGATACCAAATTCGTCGCGGTTGAACGTGAGTTCGGCGTCGGCGCCGCATACCTCAACCTTCATCATCGGGTGCGGCATGCACTTGAACGCATTGATCTTCAGCGTCGCCGGCTTGGTCACGCCGTGCAGCGTGAGCTGGCCCACGGCTTCGGTCGGCACATCACCCTTGAACTTGATGTCGGTGCTCTTGAAGTTGGCCGTCGGGAACTTGGCCACATCGAACATCTCGGCGCTCTTGGCGTGCTCGTCCATCTTGGGCAGGCCGAAGCTGATGCTGTCGGTCTGCACGGTCACGTCGATGGAGCCCTTCTTGGCTTCGCGATCCAGCGTAAAGGTGCCGCTGGACTTGTCGAACTTGCCGCGCCACTTCGACAGGCCACCCATGTGATCAGCTTCAAAGCTCGGGTAGGTGTGGGTCGGGTCCAGTTGGTACGTGGACGGTGCAGCAAAGGCGGCGGTTGCAGCAACGGCCGACAGTGCGGCAACGAGGGTACGCAATTTCATGAGAACTCCTGCGGATAAAAGCGGCACACGAGGGCCGGAAAAAACGGTGAGGTGAGTACTTCCGATTACTTCTTGGCGATGACGATGCGGAACTTGATCGTCACGTCGTCGGCAACGACCGACGTGTCCTTCCACTCGCCGTCACCAATCTTGAACACGTTGCGCTTGACCGGCAGCGCGCCTTCAAACACCTGATTGGCGCCGTCCTGCTTGAAGGTGACCGGGGCCGTGACGTCTTGCGTGACGCCCTTGATGGTCAGCTTGCCGACCACGTCCACCTTGCCATTGGCGCCCGGCTTGAACGCCGACGACACGAAGGTGGCCTTCGGGTACTGCGCAGCGTTGAACCAGTCCTTCTTCTTCAACTCGTCGTTGTAGTCCTTGCTGCCCACGTCAACAGAGTTGATGTCGATGTTGACCGTGGCCGTGGACGCTGCCACGTTGGCCGCGTTGTAGTTCACGGCGGCGTCGAACTTGCCGAACTTGATATCCATCGGCACGCCGAGTTGCTTGCCGGTGGCCGTCACACTGCTCTTGGCGGCATCCACCTGGGCCATTGCGGACATCGACACCGATACCGCGGCGATCGACAGCGCGCCGGCGGCGACCAGGGCAATAGCGCGGGGGCGCACGAAACGTTTCATCATCAGACTCCTTCGTTCAGGCCGGATCGTGCCGGCGGTCTTGGTCAGGATGGGAAGCTATCGCACCGGCACACACCGGTGCGTTTGGAAATCAGCGTAAGAAAGGCAGCATGCGGCGCAGCGTACCGTCGCGATCAACGATGTGATGCTTGAGCGCGGCCAGGATATGCAGCACGACGATGGTGGCCATGGTCCAGTTCAGCCACTCATGGGCTTCGTGGAAGAGGTCCTTCAGCATGTCGCTCTTGTCGAACGGCATCGGCATCTCCCACACGCCAAGGTAGACAACCTTGATACCGGCCGCCACGCTCAGCAGGTAACCGGTCAGCGGCACCGCCAGAATCAGCAGATACAGCACCAGGTGTGCACCCTCGGCAGCCCGGTGCTGCCACTTCGGCATCCCTGCCACCGGAGCCGGTGCCGGATGCGTCAGGCGCCACAGCACGCGCAGCACCGCGAAGATCAGTACGGTGATACCGATCCACTTGTGATACGAGTACAGCTTCAGCTTGGTCGGCGTGAAACCGGGGATATCGGTCATGTACAGACCAAGCCCGAACGCGGCAAAGATCAGCAGCGCGATGATCCAGTGCAGCGCGATGGCAGGCTTGCCGTAGGCACCGTCATCCATGGCGGCGCGCGCGGCGAGATTCGATTGGGCAGCTTGTGACATCGGTTCCCTCAGTTTGGGGCGCTCTTCGTAAGCGGCGCCTGTCGGTAAGACCACGGCGCCAAATGTTTGTGCATTATTGAAGCGATCCGGCCAAGCAGGTTCCCCTCAAGTTCATCAAGAAATTCAAATTTTTTGATGAACAAGAAGCGCAGCCTGACCTAACAAGACCGCCCATTCTACAGAGCCCATATAGCAAAACAGCCTCCTCCGTAACCGTACGGAGGAGGCTGTCTTCGGGTCAGCCCAACAAATTTTCGGAACGATCAGAGCACGTTGATCCGGCGTGCCAGTTCTTCTGCCTTGCCGATATAGCTGCCAGGCGTCATGTCCAGCAGCAGCTTGCGGGCGTCTTCCGGAATCGCCAGTGTGCCGATGAAGTCACGCAGTGCCTCGCGCGAGATGCCCTTGCCGCGCGTCAGCTCCTTGAGCTGCTCGTACGGGTTGGCAATGCCGTAGCGGCGCATCACGGTTTGCACCGGCTCGGCCAGCACTTCCCAGCAGTTGTCGAGGTCTTCGGCCAGGCGCGACGGGTTGGTTTCGAGCTTGCCCAGGCCGCGCAGGCAGGCGTCGTAGGCCAGCAGGCTGTAGCCGAAGGCCACGCCGATATTGCGCAGCACGGTCGAATCCGTCAGGTCACGCTGCCAGCGCGAGACCGGCAGCTTTTCCGACAGATGGCGCAGCACCGCGTTGGCCAGGCCGACGTTGCCTTCCGAGTTTTCGAAGTCGATCGGGTTGACCTTGTGCGGCATGGTTGACGAGCCGATCTCGCCAGCCTTGGTCTTCTGCTTGAAGTAGCCCTGCGAGATGTAGCCCCAGACGTCGCGGTCTAGGTCCAGGATGATCGTGTTGGCGCGCGCCACGGCGTCGAACAGCTCGGCCATGTAGTCGTGCGGCTCGATCTGGATGGTGTACGGGTTGAACGTCAGGCCGAGACGGCTCTCGATCACATTCTTCGAGAAGGCTTCCCAATCCAGCGACGGATACGCCGACAGGTGCGCGTTGTAGTTGCCCACGGCGCCGTTCATCTTGCCCAGCAGTTCGACGGCCTCGATGCGGCGGATGGCGCGGTCCAGGCGGGCGGCCACGTTGGCCATTTCCTTGCCCAGCGTGGTCGGGCTGGCCGGCTGACCGTGCGTGCGCGAGAGCATCGGCACATCGGCGTTGGCGTGGGCCAGTTCTACCAGGCGGGCCTGCACGCGGCGCAGTGTCGGCACGATCACGGTGTCGCGCGCGCCCTTGAGCATCATGCCGTGCGAGGTGTTGTTGATGTCTTCCGACGTGCAGGCGAAGTGGATGAACTCGCTAGCGGCTTCCAGCTCAGCATTACCCTTCACGCGCTCCTTCATCCAGTATTCGACGGCCTTCACGTCGTGGTTGGTGACGGCTTCGATCTCTTTGATGCGGGCGGCGTCTGCCTCGGCAAAGTTTTCGACCAGGGCCAGCAGCGCGCCTTCGGCGGCGGCCGAGAAACGCGGGATCTCGGCCAGGCCGGCCTGCGACAGGGCGATCAGCCAGTGCACCTCCACCTTCACGCGGTTGCGCATGAAAGCGGCTTCCGACAGCCACTCGCGCAGCGGATCGGCCTTGGCGGCATAGCGGCCATCGATGGGAGACAGAGCGGTCAGTGCGGAAAGCGACGACATGGCAGGTGGGGAAAAATGTGAAGGGAATCTCAATCCGGACAACCCGGACGCTGCATCGAGCGTTGAACCAAGGTGCATATGCGCACCCCAGCAAGCCAGCGATTTTACCACCCGGCACGCCGGTCTCAGGGCCAATCCGGCGCCTTGGCAAGCCTCCGTTTGGCTCAGGTGCACTCGGGCGCCGCCAAGAGCACGCGGGAAAGTGCGCAGCTATACTTCCGCCTCCAACATGACATGCCTATGAAACTGATCGGATCCCACGCCAGCCCGTACACCCGCAAGGTGCGTGTGGTGCTGGCCGAAAAGAAAATCGACTGCCAGTTCGTGCTGGAAGACGTCTGGAGCGCCGACACGCAGATCCACCAGTTCAACCCGCTGGGCAAGGTGCCCTGCCTGGTGATGGATGACGGCGGCGCCCTGTTCGATTCACGCGTGATTGCCGAGTATGCCGACACGCTATCGCCGGTGGCACGCCTGATCCCGCCGGCGGGCCGCGAGCGCGTGGAAGTGCGCTGCTGGGAAGCGCTGGCCGACGGCCTGCTCGACGCCGCGCTCATGCTGCGCATCGAACACACGCAACGCACGCCCGAGCAGCGCAGTGACACCTGGCTGGCGCGCCAGAATCACAAGATCGACGACGCGCTCAAGGCCATGTCACAGGGTCTGGCCGACAAGACCTGGTGCAACGGCAACCACCTGACGCTGGCCGACATCTGTGTTGGCTGCGCGCTTGGTTACCTCGATTTCCGCCAGCCGCAGATCGACTGGCGCGAACGCCACGCCAACCTGGCCGCGTTCTATGCGCGCATGGAAAAGCGGCCGAGTTTCATAGAAACCCAGCCGCAGTAAGGCACCTTCGTTACACCGCCACCGGGTCGAACCGCCCGGCCTGGGCCATCGGCCAGTAGCGCTCATAGAGCTGGTAACGGTAGCGCCCGGCGAGCAGATCGCCGGGTTCGAGATACTTGAGCAGCGTGGAGAGCAACTGCACCTCGTTGCCCGACACACGCCGCACGATGTGGTGCGCGCGGAAGTCCGCCGGATGTTGCAGGCCCGCTGCCTGCGTCAGTTCCAGCAGCGCATGCAGCGTGTGATCGTGGTACTGATGCACGCGCTCGGCCTTGTCCGGCACCACCAGCGCCTTCTGGCGGGATTTGTCCTGCGTGGCGACGCCCGTCGGGCAGCGGTCGGTGTGGCACTTCTGGGCCTGAATGCAGCCGAGCGCAAACATAAAGCCGCGCGCCGCGTTGCACCAGTCGGCGCCCATCGCCAGCGTGCGGGCAACGTCGAAGGCCGTGACGATCTTGCCCGACGCACCGATCTTGATCTTGTCGCGCAGGTTGGTGCCCACCAGCGTGTTGTGCACCAGCAGCAGCCCTTCCTGCAGCGGCGTGCCGACATGGTCAGTAAACTCCAGCGGCGCCGCGCCCGTGCCGCCCTCTGCCCCATCGACCACGATGAAGTCCGGCAGGATGCCCGACTCCAGCATCGCCTTGACGATGCCGAAGAACTCCCACGGGTGTCCGATGCACAGCTTGAAGCCAGTCGGCTTGCCCCCCGACAGCGTGCGCAGCCGATCCACAAACTGCAGCAGACCCAGCGGCGTTGAGAATTCCGAGTGCGCGGCCGGCGAGACACAGGCTTGGCCGATCGGAATGCCACGTGTGGCAGCAATCTCCGGCGTGACCTTGGCAGCCGGCAGCACACCGCCGTGGCCCGGCTTGGCGCCCTGCGACAGCTTCACCTCGATCATCTTCACCTGCGGGCTGCGGGCTGCGCGCCTGCTCGGCAAACTTGTCCGGATCAAAGCGGCCATTGGCATCACGACAACCGAAGTAGCCTGAGGCGACTTCCCAAATCAGGTCACCGCCCTCTTCGCGGTGGTACGGCGAGATCGAACCCTCGCCCGTGTCATGAATGAAGTTACCGAGCTTGGCGCCGCGATTGAGCGCGCGAATGGCGTTGCCCAGATCAACGCGCCAAAGCTCATCGCCGAGATATTGAACACCGACATCGAATACGGCTTGGCACGCCCCTCGCCCACCAGCACGCGGAAGTCCGACGAGGCGATGCGCGTGGGCGCCAGCGAGTGGCCGATCCACTCGTGCCCAGCGATCTTCACATCCAGTTCGGTGCCGAACGGGCGGCTGTCGACTTCGCCCTTGGCGCGCTGGTAGACGATGCTGCGCTGGGCGCGCGAGAACGGGCGCTCGTCGGTGTCGTCCTCAACGAAGTACTGGCGGATTTCCGGGCGGATGAACTCGAACAGGAAGCGGAAGTGGCCCCACAGCGGGTAGTTGCGCAGCACCGAGTGGCGCGTCTGCGTGACGTCGTAGATGCCCAGCAGCACCAGCAGACCCGGGATGAGTGCGCACGCCCAATGCAGGTGTCCTGTGGCCCAGAACCCGGCGGTGATGACGAACAACAGCACAACACCCGCGAAGGCCCAATAGCGACGAGGCAGCATGACAAACCCTGTGTGGAGACGAATCAGGGCGCCAGCATAACCGACCATGCGCGACCCGCGTGACGGCCACAGCCGTCACAACGGACTGTTGCGAAAATCGCTCAGGCGACTGCCTTCTCAGGCACAGCCGCTTCGGCCGAAGCAATGATGCCGCCACCCAGGCAAATCTCGCCGTCGTAGAGCACAGCGGATTGACCGGGCGTCACAGCCCACTGCGCCTCGGGGAAGGACAGTGTGAGTGCGCCATCGGTGGCGCGCACCACCGTGCACGGCGCATCCGCCTGGCGATAGCGCGTCTTGGCACCGATGTGGGTGCCCTCGGCAGGGGCGTGACCGGCGACCCAGCTCAGGTCATCGGCATGCACGGTATGCGCCAGCAGCCACGGATGGTCGTGACCCTGTACCACGTACAGCGTATTGGCTGCCATGTCCTTGCGCGCCACATACCAAGCATCGCCATTGCCGTCGCGGCTGCCGCCGATCCCGATACCCTTGCGCTGCCCCAGCGTGTAGAACGCCAGGCCGATGTGCTCGCCGATGGTCTTGCCGTCAGGCGTCTTGATCGGGCCCGGTTTGGTCGGCAGGTAGCGGTTCAGGAAGTCACGGAACGGCCGCTCGCCGATGAAGCAAATGCCGGTGGAATCCTTCTTCTTGGCATTCGGCAAGCCGATTTCGGCGGCAATCTCACGCACGCGCGTCTTCGGCATCTCGCCCAGCGGGAACAGCGTGCGCGAGAGTTGTGTCTGATTCAGCCGGTGCAGGAAGTAGCTCTGATCCTTGGTGTGGTCAAACGCCTTGAGCAGCTCGAAGCGGCCATCGACCTCATGCACGCGGGCGTAGTGGCCGGTGGCAATCGTGTCCGCGCCCAGCGCCATCGCGTGGTCGAGGAAAGCCTTGAACTTGATCTCAGCATTGCACAGCACGTCGGGGTTGGGCGTGCGGCCAGCGGAGTACTCGCGCAAAAAATCCGCGAACACGCGGTCCTTGTACTCGGCAGCAAAGTTGACCGCCTCCACATCCACGCCCACCAGGTCGGCGACGGAGACGACGTCGATCCAGTCTTGTCGGGTCGAGCAGTACTCGCTGTCGTCAGCGTCTTCCCAGTTCTTCATGAACAGGCCGATGACCTCGTAGCCCTGCTGCTTGAGTAGCCACGCCGTGACGGAGGAATCCACGCCGCCGGACATGCCGACGACGACGCGCTTTTTGCTCGGCTTGTTGCTCATCATTCCGTCCCCAGGCCATACACGCTGGCGTGCGTGTGGATGAGGTCGAGCGGATAGCGTTTGCCGGCGAGATAGTCTTCCACGCAGGCCAGCAGCAGCGGGCTGCGATGGCGCTCGCGGCTGGCGCGGATCTCATCCGGCGTCATCCAGACCGTGCGGACGATGCCCTCATCGAGCGTGCGGCGCACGTCTTGCGGCCCAAGTTCGCCGGTGAAGGCCATCCGCATATAGGTGACAGGATCGCCCTCTGGCGGCTGGAACTGCGCCATGTAGCAGCCCAGGAAGGCGGTCGGCACAAAGCTGTAGGTGGTTTCTTCCAGCGCTTCACGTGCAACGGCGTCGACCAGACTTTCGTCCGGGTCGAGATGGCCGGCGGGCTGATTCAGGCGCAGACCGGCATCGGTGTGCTCTTCAACCAGCAGAAAGCGTCCGTCTCGCTCAATGATGGCGGCAACGGTGACACTGGGTTTCCAACGAACGGCTTGGCTCATGGCAAAAAGGCAACAAAAACAAGGCGTTATTGTAGCCGCGCAAGGCCGTGTCCGCTTGGGATGGCGGGGGCATCACAAATAGCGCATCCAGGGGTAGCGGCCCGTGCGGCGCAGGTTGGCAAACGAGCGTGTCGGCCAATACAGCAGCGCGATGGTGGGTAGCCAGACTGCCCACAGCTGCCAGACGGCGTCAAAGCCGAAACGCGCGCCCTGGTTGGCGCCAGCCATCTGCAGCGCCAGCAGATAGACGATGTGCAGCACATACAGATGCAGCAAGTAGAAGAACATCGGCGCGCTACCCAGCGTTTGCAGCACAGTGGCAACGCGCACGGGCAACCGGTCCAGCCATGCCAGCGCACACAGGCCAAGGCCCAGCGTTGCCAGCAGAAAGCCCAGCGACGGTGGGTACTTGGTCAGGTTCAGGAACGACACTGCCGTCGTCAGCGCATCTGGGTAAGCGGTCCAGGGCTTCGGTTCGCCATAGCCATTCATCAGGCGCAGCACGGCAAACCCGGCAAGACAGGCGGCGCCCAGCGCCAGACACAACGTACGCCGTGCCTCGGGCGAACGCTGCGCATACACCGGCGCAAACACATACCCGAGCCCGATCACGCCAATCCATGCCAGCACCGGATACGACGTGCGCAATCGCAAACCATCCGCCAACACAATCCAATCCCGCTGATGCAGGACAGCCCATAGCGTGTGCCACGGTGAATCAGGCGCGACATACACGCCCGTCAACAGGTTGTGCCCCGCGACGATCGCCAGCGACACCGCCAGCAGCGCGCCGCGCGGCAGCCAGATCAACCCCGCCAACGAGATCATCGACAAGCCGATCGCCCAGATCACCTGCAGGTACAGCGTGGTGGGCGGGAACGTGAACGTCCACGCAAAGTTGACGACCGTCACCTCCAGCATGACGAGGAACAACCCGCGCTTGAGAAGATGCGCCGCAATCACGCGCCGGTCGCCACCCTGCTTCTGCCCCGACAGCCATGCCGACATGCCCGCCAGGAACACAAACACCGGCGCGCACGGATGGCTCGCAAACCGTGTCAGCGCCAAGGCTGGCGAGGTGACCGCCAGATCGACCGGGTCCACCACCTGCGCATGCAGGAAGAAGAACTCGCGCAGATGGTCGACCACCATCAGCACCATCACCCACCCGCGCAGCAGATCGATGGCGGCGACACGGGAAAACGCGCGAGCAGGCTGCGTCCCCATACTCAGAACTTGTACGTCGCGGCCAGTGTCACCTGCCGCTCGGCGCCGGGCGCGACCCACAGTTCGTTGTACGAGCTGGCGTAATAGCGCTTGTCGAACAGGTTGTCGACGGTGAGCGACAGACGCAGCGCGCGCGTCGGCTGCACGTAGCCATGCAGGCGTACGGTGGTGTAGGCGGGCAGCTTGAAGCCGTTGTCGACGCTGTTGCCGGCGCGCTCGCCCACGTAGACCACGCCACCGCCCGCACCTGCCCGGCCGAGCGCTCCGGCACCGAACTCATACAGGCCGAGCACGCTCGCGCTGTGGCGCGGAATGTTGGACAACGGCGCCCCCGCCGGCAGCACCGTATCGGCCGTCACCGTGGCATCGGTGTAGGCGTATGAGCCCATCACCTTGAAGTTGGCTGTCATTTGGCCCGATACATCCAGCTCCACACCACGGCTGCGCACCGCACCGGCCGTGCGCTGGAACGTCGGGTCACGCGGATCGCCCGTCAGCACATTGGTCTTGTCGATGGAATACACCGCCAGCGTGCCGCCGAACTTGCCGTCGGCGGTCTCCAGCTTGGCGCCGACCTCATAGCCACGCCCGCGCTCCGGCGCAAACGCGTTGCCCTGCGCACCCGTGCCGGTGTTCGGCCGGAACGAGCGCGAGGTATTGGCGTAGAGCGACAGCGTCTGCGTCGGCTGATAGACCAGCCCCAAGCGCGGGCTGTACGCCGTCTGCTGTTGCGAGACGCTCTCGCCCGTCAGGCGGTTGTCGGCATGCTGCAGGAAGCGGTCCATGCGCACGCCGGCCAGCAGCTTCCATTGCGGCGTCAGCGTGATCTGGTCTTGCACGAACGCGCCAAAGCCGCGCTGGGTTTCGCGCGTGCTGATGCTCGGCCGCAGGGCCGGTCGTGGTTGTCCGTAGACCGGGTTGAAGATGTCGATCGCATACGGCGCCGAGGCGCTCGGGTTGGCGCGGTACATCACCGGGTCGTAGCGGAAGTTGTAGAAATCGGCACCGGCCACCAGCGTGTGCTTGATCGCACCGGTATGCACATCGCCCTGCACGTCGACGCGGCCAGCCAGATCGTTGGCGTGGTAATCACGCGCACGCGCCTGGCGCCACAACGTGCGGCCGTCGGCCAGCAAGCGCGACGCGTCCGACGATTTGCCGAACAGCTCCGACGTCCGGTACGACAGCCCCGCGTTCAGCTTCCAGCCGTCGTTGAGTTGATGCTCGACAGTCAGTTGATGGCTTTGCGTGCGCACCGTCGTATCGCCATCCCCCGGCTCGCCCAGAAAGCGCGAATTGGGCAGCGCACCCAACTGCTTGTTGACGGCAACGATGCCCCGGTCGAACGGCGCCTTCCGTTGCGCCGCTTCAAACGCATACGTCACCACCGTATCGTCCGCCGCCAGCCACGTGAACGACGGCGCGATCACATAGCGCCGGCTCGACGAAAAATCGCGAAAGCTGTGGTTGCTCTCCGCCGCCACACCCAGGCGGTAGGCAAAGCGCTCGGACAGCGGCCCGGTCAGTTCCGTCGCCAGCCGGTATTGATCGTGGTTGCCCACCGCCAGCGTGATCTCACGCGACGGCTTGAACTGCGGCGTACGCGTCACGATGTTCACGATGCCGCCCGGGTCACTGCGCCCGTACAGCGCCGCCGACGGCCCCTTAAGCACATCGATGCGCGCAATGTTGATGGCATCCACCGGCACGTTGTTCGCCCGGTTGGCCGAGAAGCCGTTGACGAGGTAGTCGGCGCCCGTATTGATGTCGCCGGCAAACCCGCGGATGGCAAAGTTGTCGGCCATGCCACCCAGGTTGTTCTGCCGGCTGATGCCGCTGACCCAGTCGAGCGCGGTGTCCAGGCGCACCGCCCCGAAATCGTCGAGCGCCTCGCGTGTCACCACGCCAACAGATTGGGGCACGTCCTTGAGCGGGGTGTCCGTCAGCGTAGCGGAGCTGGCGCGGCGTGCCCGCAAACGTTCCCCTGCCTGGCCGCGCACGACGGCCTCTTCCAGCGCAAACGTTGGGGCGACCTCGGCGCCGGCCATTTTTGACGCACCGCACAAGGCCATTCCAACCAAACTCCACCTCAGATGCGGACGGACCGTTGAACGTCTACGCTGCATGGCAACAATCGAACCGTGAAAAACGCTCACCGTATCGGAGTTGCAACTCTGTTGCAACAAAGTTTTCGGGGCGTGCGGCCTGTTACTCAGCAAATTCTCATTTTTAAGGTCAGTGCTAAGGCTGGTCCGCCGGCCAAAAACTTCGGGTAAGCTGCACATCGTTCAACAAAACCGATCAAAGCGCGCCCTTCTTCACCGCGCGCACCACAACGAGGAGAACACGATGCACATCGGCATCCCGCAGGAGACGCGGGCGGACGAGACGCGCGTTGCCGCGACCCCGGAGACGATCAAGAAGTACGTGGCGCAAGGCCATCAGGTGACGGTGCAATCCGGCGCCGGTGTGGCGGCCGCGCAGCCCGACGAGGCCTACGTGGCTGTCGGCGCCAAGATCGGCACCGCTGCCGAGGCACTGGGCGCACAGATCGTGCTCAAGGTGCGCTCACCGGAACCTGCGGAGCTTGCGCAGATGCAAGCCGGCGCCGTGCTGGTCGGCATGCTCAACCCGTTTGACGACGAGAACACCGCGCGCCTGGCCGCGGCCAACGTCACCGCCTTCGCGCTGGAAGCCGCGCCGCGCACCACGCGCGCGCAAAGCATGGACGTGCTCTCCTCCCAAGCCAACATTGCCGGTTACAAGGCCGTGATGGTGGCCGCAAACCACTACCAGCGCTTCATGCCGATGCTGATGACCGCCGCCGGCACGGTGAAGGCCGCGCGCGTGCTGATCCTCGGCGCTGGTGTGGCGGGCTTGCAGGCGATTGCCACGGCCAAACGCCTGGGTGCGGTGATTGAGGCATCGGACGTGCGCCCCGCCGTGAAGGAGCAGATCGAATCGCTGGGTGCCAAATTCCTCGACGTGCCGTTCCTGACGGACGAAGAACGTGAGATTGCGCAAGGCGTGGGCGGCTATGCCCGTCCGATGCCGCCCGACTGGATGCGCCGCCAGGCTGAACTCGTGCACACGCGCGCAAGCCAGGCCGACATCGTCATCACCACCGCGCTGATCCCGGGCCGTCGCGCGCCGACGCTGCTGTCCGAAGCCACCGTGCAGGCCATGAAGCCGGGCTCGGTGGTGGTCGACTTGGCCGCCACGCAAGGCGGCAACTGCCCGCTGACGGAAGCCGATCGCGTGGTCGTCAAACACGGCGTCACGCTGGTGGGCTACACCAACCTCGCGTCGATGGTGGCGGCCGATGCCTCCGCCCTCTATGCGCGCAACGTGCTGGATTTCCTCAAGCTCATCATCGACAAGGATGGTGGCCTCGCCATCAACCGCGAAGACGACATCGTGGCCGCCTGCCTGCTCAGTCAGGCCGGCCAGGTGGTGCGTGCTCCCGCTGCCACGAGCACCGCCAAATAACAGTGGAGACAGCGGCCCGGCGGGTATGTGCAACAGCACCACCCGCCCAGGGCCGCATGTGGCGATTTCATTTTTGTTTCAAGGAAAGCTTCATGCAACGCAACATGCTTCGCGCCAAGCTGCACCGCGCGACGGTCACCCAGGCTGATCTGGACTACGAAGGCTCGTGTGGCATCGACGAGGACCTCCTCGACGCCGCCGACATGCGCGAGTACGAAAAGATCGAGCTGTACAACGTCAACAACGGCGAGCGCTTCTCCACCTACATCATCAAGGGCAAGCGCGGCTCGGGTGAAATCTCGCTGAATGGCGCCGCTGCACGCCGTGCCCACGTGGGTGACCTGCTCATCATCTGCACCTACGCGCCGATGACCGAGGAAGAAATCGCCAGCTACAAGCCGAAGGTCGTGCTGCTGGGCGAAGGCAACAAGATCAAGGCCATCAAGGAAACCTGACGCGCAGATACGGCCCCGCAGAAAAACCAACGCGGGGCTGCACTGCATATCGACCAAGAAGCGAGGAGGAGCACCCAAATGGAGCTGGTCAATCACACGGTGATCAACCTGATCATCTTCGTGCTGGCGATCTACGTCGGCTACCACGTGGTCTGGACGGTCACGCCGGCATTGCATACGCCGCTGATGGCCGTGACCAACGCCATCTCGGCCATCATCATCGTCGGCGCGATGCTGGCGGCGGGCCTGACGCAGACTGGGCTGGGCCGCACCATGGGCGTGGTGGCGGTGGCACTGGCAGCAGTCAACGTGTTTGGCGGCTTCCTGGTCACCCAGCGCATGCTTGAGATGTTCAAGAAGAAGGAGCCCAAGGCCAAGGCTGGGCAGACCGAGGGAGCCAAGCAATGAGCATGAACCTCGTCACCCTGCTGTACCTGCTGGCGTCGGTCTGCTTCATCCAGGCGCTCAAGGGGCTTTCGCACCCCACCACGGCGCGGCGCGGCAACGCGTTCGGCATGACGGGCATGGCGATTGCCGCCGTCACGACCGTCGCGCTCATCTACAAACTCAAGGCCGAAGTGTTTGCCGGCACCGAGAGCGGCGCATCCACGGGCTTCATCCTGATCTTCGCGGGCCTGGTGGTCGGCGGCGGCATTGGTGCTTACGTGGCGCGCACGGTCGAGATGACCAAGATGCCCGAACTGGTGGCCGCCATGCACTCGCTGATTGGCCTGGCGGCAGTGTGTATTGCCACGGCGGCCGTCGCCGAGCCCGATGCATTCGGCATCACCATGGCTGGTGACAACGTGCTGCCGCTGGGCAACCGTGTAGAGCTGTTCATCGGCACGTTCGTGGGCGCCATCACGTTCTCCGGTTCGGTGATCGCCTTCGGCAAGCTGTCGGGCAAATACAAGTTCCGTCTGTTCCAGGGTGCGCCGGTGCAGTTTGCCGGCCAGCACATGCTGAACCTGCTGCTGGCGGTGGCCATGCTGGGTTTCGGCATCCTGTTCTTCCTGACGCAGAACTGGTTGCCGTTCGTCATCATGACGGCCATCGCCTTCGTGTTGGGCGTGCTGATCATCATCCCGATCGGCGGGGCAGACATGCCGGTGGTGGTGTCGATGCTGAACTCGTACTCGGGTTGGGCGGCGGCAGGCATCGGCTTCTCGCTCAACAACCCGATGCTGATCATCGCGGGTTCGCTGGTGGGTTCGTCCGGTGCCATTCTGTCTTACATCATGTGCAAGGCGATGAACCGGTCGTTCTTCAACGTGATCCTGGGTGGCTTCGGCTCGGAGGCTTCCGCTGGTGCAGCGGCCGGTGGTGGCGGGCAGCAACGCCCGGTCAAATCGGGCTCGCCGGATGATGCCGCCTTCCTCATGGGCAACGCGGAGACGGTCATCATCGTCCCCGGCTACGGCTTGGCCGTAGCACGCGCGCAGCACGCCCTGAAGGAACTGACCGAAAAGCTGACGGACAAAGGCGTGACGGTCAAGTACGCCATCCACCCCGTCGCCGGCCGCATGCCGGGCCACATGAATGTGCTGCTGGCCGAGGCCGAGGTGCCGTACGACCAGGTCTTCGAGATGGAAGACATCAACGGTGAATTCGGCCAGGCCGACGTGGTACTGGTGCTGGGCGCCAACGACGTGGTCAACCCGGCGGCCAAGAACGACCCCAAGTCGCCCATTGCCGGCATGCCCATCCTGGAGGCCTACAAGGCCAAGACCATCATCGTGAACAAGCGCTCGATGAACGCCGGCTACGCCGGGCTCGACAACGAGCTGTTCTACATGGACAAGACGATGATGGTGTTCGGCGATGCCAAGAAGGTGGTGGAAGATATGGTGAAATCTGTGGACTAAGGCGGTGCACTGACGGCCGTCAACCCACCCTTAGTTTGCGGCAGCAGTCCACCCCTGTTCCGCTTGCCCCCGGTGACGGCAGGCAGTAACTTAGTGCTAACGGGCAGCGCAGGCCACACCGGCCAGCGCCGCCTCTTTTGCCCTTCTATCCCCTTTTTCGGCCTTCTTTCCAGCCACCCGACGTATGCAACAGGACAGCGCGCTGCCGGTCTATTTCCACCCGACCCTGACTGTGGTGGTCGACGACAGCCAGTCATTCGTGGAAAGCCTTGGGTTCCAGATGGATCCGTCGCGGGCAATGCTAGCCTTCAACGATCCGGATGAGGCGCTGGCGTGGCTGCGCCAGTGGCATTCGCTGCGCATGCCGGGCTTCCTGCCGGTGCGCGTGACGCACGACGATCTGACGTTCTCCAGCGAGCGCCGCACCATCCAGCTCGACGTCGACCGCGTCTACCGCCAGATCCACGAGGTGAATCGGTTTCTGCAGCCGTCGGTGATCGTGGTGGACTACTCCATGCCGCGCATGAACGGGCTGGAGTTTTGCGCCAAGCTCAAAGAGCTGCCGTGCATGACGATCCTGCTGACCGGTATGGCCGACGAGAACATCGCCGTGCAGGGTTTCAACGACGGGCTGATCGACCGCTACATCAAGAAGGATCACCCGGCCATGGCCGAGCGCCTGGGTGCGGAAATCGAAGCGCTGCAGATGCGCTACTTCAGCCGACTGTCGAGCACGCTACGCGAGTTGCTGTCGCGCCACTCGTTCAGTTTTCTGTCGGACCCGGCGGTCATGCAGCTCGTGCGCGAACTGTCTGCGCGCTACCGCTTCATCGAGTATTACCTGTACCCGCATCCGGCCGGTGTGCTGCTGCTTACCGCTGATGGGCGTGCCACGCTCATGGTCATCGAGACCAACGCGAGCATGCTCACGCACCTGGAAAACGCCGAGGCCTACAACGCGCCCGACGAACTGCTCAAAGGCTTGCACGACAAGCAGATCGTCCCGTTCTTCTGGCCCGGCGACGGTATGTACACACCAGCCTGCGTAGATTGGAAGGAGTACTGCTTGCCCGCCGAGGTATGCCAGGGACGCGAACCGTACTACTACGCGCTGTTCGACATGCCCAGCCATCTGCTGCCTGCACAGGTCTACAGCTATACCCAGTTCCTTGCCAACTACAAGCAGGATCCGGACGCGCTCACCGGCCGCAAGCCGCGCTGAAAACGCCACATTCTGAGTTGCGCTGCACTGCGGCAATCCACATTGTGTGGGCCATGTTGGGCAAGTACAATCATTTGAGTCATCCGGCATCCATGACGTCAGAGCATGCGCCGGTGCAATCGCCTTGATGCATGCATGGCAGTGCTGCGGCATCATGGCGATGCGAGAGCGTCGGCAGGCAATCTACGGTACGGCGCTCCGAAAGTATTACTGTGCGGGATTCTCCTTGAGAGACGATTTGGGATGCAGCAGCGGGCCGCGCGCCAATTCAGCGCGTGTCGCGGATGTCAGGGGAGTGCATCGTTCCAGTCTGTTTGCGGTCGCACGATTCCCGTTGCCACGCTGTTGATCTGCGGTTGCGCAAGCCTGATCGCTTTCGCAATGGCAGGTCGCCTTTTCTGATCTTCTCGAAGCGGGTTTGGGCGAGAGACGCCCGGGCCGATGCGCGGTAGGCGCGGCCAGCGGACGGCTTCAAGCACGCTTTCACGACTGATGCGACGGCATGCCCGGCGGTCTATCGCTGTGGTGGTGCTGTGTTCGTTGTGCCCGACATTGCAGTACGGGCCCGGACGCGCGGTGGTTGGAGTGAGCGTCCCGCTTGGCAGACGTTTTCCCTGAAGTCTCCGGCAAATTCGCACCGTGTACTCACCCAACCAAATCGATCCGGCAGTCAGCTTCCGCAACTCCCAGGGTCAGCAGGTCCGCGGCACCATCATCACGTTGCAGCGGCGCGCCCTGGTGATGGAGATCTACAACCCGTACTCGATCGTGCAGGTGAGCGAGGTCCTCTCCGACCTGGCGATCAAGATCGGTACACGTCAGGTCTACCTCGGCAAGGCGGTGGTGATCAGCCTGGTCAACACCGGCCTGACCGCTGTCGCCTCGCTCACGCTGATCGACGAATGGCGCGAGCTGTCGGAAGTGGCCGACACGCCCACCTCCGTCGGCGAAGAAGCGCGAACGTTCGTGCGGGATTGGCAAGAACGCTTCCGCATCCGGCGCGAATATCAGATCGTCGTCAATGAGATGCGGGCCTTCCTGGCGGAAGTCGCGCGCTGGGTGGAGCAGGTGGATCTGTCTAAGACTTTGCCGCGCGAAGACAATAAGCTGCGCTCCGATGTCTTCATGGAACTAGCCGAACCGGTCATGCTCCGGGTCAAGCACTACCTGGACATCCTGGAGGCGGAAGCCGCTGAAGTCGAAGCCGGCCTGGCACCCGCCCACCGCGCCTACGCGCAGACTGCGCTGCATCCGCTGCTACTGCGTTCACCGTTCGTGCATCGGACCTTCACCAAGCCGCTGGGCTACGCCGGTGACTATGAAATGGTCAACCAGATTCTGGGCGACCCACAGGAGGGTCCGAGCACCTATTTCCAGATCGTGAACGTGACGTTCTTGAAATCGCTGGTGGCTCAAGCGCACCGGAATCGCATCGACATCCTGGTCGACTTCCTCAAACAACTCGCGATCAAGGCCAAGGCCGAGGGGCGCCCGTATCGCGTCATGAACCTTGGCTGTGGGCCCGCGGTGGAAATCCAACGCTTCCTGCGCGAGTTCGATGAGCCGCACCTGCTTGAGTTCGAGCTGATCGACTTTAGCCAGGAGACACTGGACTACGCGAAGGACCAACTCAGCGCGGCAGCCGTGAAAGCGGGCACGACACTCTCCGCTCAATTCGTCCATCAATCCGTACACGAACTGATTAAGCGACCCACGCTTAAGACCGAGTCGCTACACAACTGCGACGCAGTGTATTGCGCCGGCCTCTTTGACTACCTTTCTGACAAAGTGTGCAATCGGCTGCTGGCGTACTTTGCCGCCCGCACGCGCGTGGGCGGCAAAGTGCTCGCCACCAATGTACACAGCAGCAACCCGGAAAGGCTTGGCATGGAACACCTATTGGAGTGGTATCTGGTCTACCGTGACGAAGAGCGCATGACAAACATGCTGCCACCGGGTTTCGAGCAGGCACACATCTCCACCGACACGACCGGCGTTAACGTGTTTGCCCAAGCCGATATGACCGCCATGGTTTGAGAACGTGCAATGACTGCCATCAGCTATCAGGGCTATCAGCAGGAACTCTCCGATCTGCGCCTGTCGTTCAGCCGTGCCGGCGCCATCACCGGCATCGTGCTCGTACTGCTGGGCGTCGGGCTCGATTACGGCCTGTATCCACAGCACCAAGTCCTTTTCGGCGCGGTGCGTGGCGTCGTCTCGCTGCTGATCTTGCTCATCATGTTTTGCATGCCCACGCGATGGGGCAAGCCACATGTTCCGGCCTTGACGTTGCTGTGGCTATCGCTACCGCAGATCATGATTGCCTGGATGATCTGGTACACCGATGGTGCTGAGTCGTTGTACTACGCGGGATTGAATCTGGCGATCTTTGCCGTTGGTATCGTGATGCCCGTGGGGTTTATCCAGACGGTGGCGTTCGGCGCGTTCACGTACGTCATCTGGATCATCGCCTGTGTCATGCACGCAGGCGGCATCCATTCAATCGACACGTTCATCGTCTACGCGCTACTCCTGTTCTTTTCAGTCATATCCAGTTCCGTATTCACCTACTTCAATGAACTCGGCCGCTTTCAATTGTTCCGGCTCAAGGAAGAAGTCGCACAGAAGAACCAGCAACTCGCCCTGACAAACCAGAATCTCACCGAAATCAAGGGCCAGCTCCTGCAGCAGGAGAAGATGGCCGCCATCGGCACGCTGTCTGCTGGCCTGCTGCACGAGATCAACAACCCGGTCAACTTCTGCCTGATGGCAATTTCCGTGGCGCAGGAAGACCCGACCGCCAAAGACAGCCCCATGCTGCTCGAATGCCTGGCCGACGCCAAGGAAGGCATGCAGCGCGTGCAACATATCGTGTCGGACCTGAAGACCTTCGCCTACCGCAGCCCCGAGAAAGGCGAAGCCGATTCGCCCTTCCTGGCAGAGAAGGCCATCGATTCGGCCATCCGCCTGACGAGTCATGAACTGCGCGGTGTGGCGGTCGAGCGCAGGCTGCCGCCCGATACGCTGGTGCGTGGTGACGAAGCAGCCATCATCGGCGTGCTGATCAACCTGCTGTCGAACGCGGCACTGGCCATGCACAAGGTGCAGCGCGAAAACCCACGCATCGAAATTGCAGCCGAATGGATCAACGACCGGCTGCACGTGGTTGTAACGGACAACGGTCCGGGCATCTCCGAGAAGAATCTCTCGCGCGTGTTTGAACCGTTCTTCACCACGCGCGAAGTCGGCAAGGGGCTGGGGCTGGGCCTGTCGATCAGCTACAGCGTGATCCAACGCCATGGCGGCACGCTTGCCGTGACGAGCCAGGAAGGCGAATGGGCACGCTTCACGTTCGATCTGCCGCGCTCGGAGTAGGACGCATCATGGACATCACGCCGGACACCGTCACCATCCTCTACGTCGACGACGAGCTGCAAGCCTGCAAGTGGTTCGCGCGCACCATCGGCGACGGCTACGAGGTGCTGACGGCCAACAGCGTAGAGGAAGCCAAGGCGGTGCTGCACGACGCACACGAGCGCATCAGCGTGGTGCTGACGGACTTCCGCATGCCCGGCGGCAACGGCACGGAATTGCTGCGCTTCATTGATGCGGAGTACGGCGACATCGCCACCATCCTCGTCACCGCGTATGCCGACAAGGATCTGCTGATCCAGGCGGTCAACACAGGCCGCGTGTTCAAGATCCTGGAGAAACCCTACAAGCCGGAAGACGTACGACGCTCGCTGCAGGAAGCATTGGCGCTGCGCCAGGACCGCCTGCTGCGCACGCAGCGCCTGATGGCGATCGACGAGACCCTCGCCTTTCTCGCGCACGAACTGAACACGCCACTGGCGGCCATCTCCAACTTTGCGCGTGGCATCCGCATGCGCGTGGACCAGACCGAGTTCGTGCCGGAAGCCCTGCCGGAGATCGGCCGTGCGGCTGACCGCGTGCAGGAAAATGCGCGCTACTGCCTGTCGGTGATCGCCACGTTCCTGAATTCAGTGCGCAACACCTACGGCAAGCCCGGCACGGCGGCCACGCCCAACAGCGCCAGCGGGTTGATCCGCTCGCTGTTTGACACGTACCCGTTCACCAGCGCGCAGCGTGAATGGGTGTCGTACCGCGTAGAGCAGGATTTCCCGATCGCCACGCTGCCCAACTGCGTGATGCTGGTGCTGTCGTCGCTGACGAGCAATGCGCTGCACGCGCTACGGCGCACGCCGTTGCCGCGCCTGGAGATCGTCGCCAGCAACGCGCCGGAAGCCAGCGGCATCCGCCACATGATCCGCATTGAAGACAACGGCCCCGGCATCGACCCGGATGTCCTCAAGCGGCTGACCATCGACCCTGTGACGACGCGCGCCGAAGAAGGCGGCAACGGCATGGGCATGATTTTTTGTACGCGGATCATGCAATCGTTCGGGGGAGCGATCGCAATTGACTCCGCACCCAGCGCAGGCACGCGCGTGACTCTGACGTTCCCATGACCCCATCAACAAGACGAACCACGCTGCACCTGATCCGCGTATTGACTGCATTTGCTATGAGGAGTGATGGATGACCAATCCCGGGGGCCACACGCCCACAACCCCGCCCAAGATCCTGTACGTGGACGACGAGACATTGGCGCTGACTTACTTCGGCCGTGCCATCGGTTCACTGGCGCCGGTCGTCACCGCCACCTCGGTTGAAGAAGGCAAGCGCATGCTTGACCAGCACGCCGCCACGCTGGGCGTGCTCGTGTCGGACCAGCGCATGCCCGGTGAACTCGGCAACGAACTGCTGCGCTATGCGCGCGAGCGCTATCCGCACCTGGTGCGCATCCTGACCACCGCGTACTCGGAAATCGAAGACACGGTGGAGGCTGTCAACCAAGGGCAGATTCATCGCTACATCAAGAAGCCGTGGGACATCACTGCACTGCGCGTGGAACTGAAGCAAGCGCTGGAATTTTCCGACCTGCGCCGCGAGCGTGATGCCCTGCTGCGCGAGAAGATGACCGTGCGCCAGAGCCAAACGCTCACGCATCGCATCGGCGCGCTGCAGACGCTGTATCTGGCGGTGTCCGGGCTGCCATCGTTCAGCGCTGTCAACGATTACCTGCACGCAGCGGCGGCCGTCGGGCTGCACGCCGTGGAGCAACCGGACTGGGCGGTCAAGGATTACACCGAACTCGTCAGCGAAGAAAGCCTGCGCACCGGTGAGTTGAGCCACGCGGTGCGGCAGATTTATCAAGACCTGTCGTCACGGTTCGACAGCACACCCGCCACGCAGGCATTGGACGTGTTGACCGAAGTGCTGCAAGGCAAGGTCTCGCCGGCTGGCGGTGATGCGGCAGCCGTCATCGACCTCACCACGCTGACGGAATTTCTGGAGACTGCGTCAACGCACAAGGTGTCGGAAGCGCATGCCAAGTGGTTGGCCTTCCTGCTGTGGCTTGACGGCAAAGGCTGGTCGATCAAGGCCGAGCGCGACGGCACCACCGTCAAGCTGCGCTTGGTTGATCACCTGACGCAACTCACGCCAGACCAGTTGGCGGGTTGGATGGAACACTTCCAGGAGAATCAGCAGGCCGCCTGATTCTGCCAGCGGCCTTTCGCACAACGCCGATGCTTATGCGTCGGCGTTGTCGTTTTCGGAACCCGAAGCCGTATCGCGGGCCGGGCGATCGCGCATCCCCCCCTTCACCATATCGAAGCGGAACAGGCGGCATTCGATGTTGCCGTTATAGAGCGGCGTGCGCTGCGATTCTTTCAGCCGCATGCGGCGTGGTATCGAAAGATCGCCGGTAAAGACGAACGCCTTCCAGCCGGAGAACTCGCGCTTGAGCGTGCCCGCAAAGGCCTGCGCGAATTCGTTGGCCTTGGCCTCTTCCTCTGGATCGATCGGGGGCGGCGGCTCAGGCTGGCGCTGCTCGCGCATCGGGCGGCGACCATCGTCGCGCGGGGCGCCCATCGCACGGCTGGCGCGCTCGAACACGGTGCCGTCATCCTCTCCTTCGCCTTCCGGTCGGCGGCGGCGCGAACCTTGGGCACCACGCACGGCGATACGCTCACCGTACGGCGGGTTCATCAGCAACACGCCGGCGGCCTCAAACGGCGGCTTGCCGAAGCGCGCATCGACCTGCTTGAGCAGCGGCTCGCCGGGCAGACCGGCACGCTGCCAGTTGGCCTTGGCATAAGCCAGCATGTCGGTGGAGATGTCGGCGCCCGCCACCAACGGCGGCGCACGGCGCATGGATGCTGCCGCCGCATCGGCAGCCGCTTCGCGCAGGCGCTTGAAGCATTTGGCGTCGTGGTCAATCAACCACTCGCAGGCGAAGGCTCGCTTGCCGCCGGGTGCAATACCCAAGGCACGCTGCGCAGCTTCGACAAGGAACGTGCCGCTGCCGCACATCGGGTCATAGAACGGCATACCGTGCGCGCCAGTCCAGCCGGTCAGGCGCAGGATGCCCGCCGCGAGGTTTTCCTTTAGCGGCGCCTCGCCCTTCTCTTCACGCCAGCCGCGCTTGAAGAGCGGCTCACCGGTGGTATCGAGGTAGATCGTGCAATCGGTCTCGGTCAGGTACGCGTAGATGCGCACGTCGGGCGAGACGGTGTCGACGCTGGGGCGCGCACCGGTGCGCTGGCGGAATCGGTCACAGACGCCGTCCTTCACGCGCAGGCCGACGAACTTGAGGCTTTGCAGCGGCGATTTGTGCGCGGTCACATCCACGCGGATCATCTCGTCCGGCGTGAAGTAATCTTCCCAGCGCTGCGCGGCAGCCAGCGCGTAGATGTCGTCTTCCGAGCGATACCCGCGCGAAGCCAAACGCATCAGCACCCGGCTGGCGATGCGGCTGTGCAGGTTGACGGCATACGCCGCGCCCTGCGTACCGAAGAAGTGCACGCCGCCCGGCACGGTGCGGCCAACCTCGAACGCGGCCAGCTCATCCACCTCGGGGCGGATCGAGATTTCGGCCAGTTCATCGGCCAGCGCTTGTTCCAGCCCGCGGGGGCACGGCGCGAAGTATGCAGTTGCCATCAGAAAACCAAGAAAATCAGAACGGCTTCACGACCACCAGGATCGTGATCGCCAACAACAACAGCACCGGCAGTTCATTGAACCAGCGGTAGAAGGTGTGCGAGCGCTTGTTGGCACCCGCCTCGAAATTGCGCAGCAGGACGCCGCAGCCATGGTGGTAACCGATCGTCACCAGCACGAGTGCAAGCTTGGCGTGCATCCAGCCATTGGGCGGCGTCAGGCCGATGCGGTAGCCGAAGAGCAGCCACAAGCCCAGCAGGATCGCGATGATCGCCAGCATGGTGGTGAAGCGGAACAGCTTGCGCGCCATGATCAGCAGGCGCGTGATGGCCGCGCGCTCGGTTTCCATCGCCAGGTTGACGAAGATGCGCGGCAGGTAGAACAAGCCAGCAAACCACGATGCGACAAAGACGATGTGAAAGGCTTTGACCCAGAGCATGCGAAAAGTCCCGTGAATCCCGTGAAAAAGCGATCGATGAAAACATCGCGCGCCGCTCGTGGCGGCGCGCAGTAGGTATCAGGTGCGAATCTCGCCGTGCCCGAACACGACGTACTTGAGCGAGGTCAGCCCCTCCAGCCCGACCGGCCCACGCGCGTGCAGCTTGTCGTTGGAGATGCCGATCTCGGCGCCCAGGCCGTACTCGAAACCGTCGGCAAAGCGCGTGGACGCGTTGATCATCACGCTGGCCGAATCGACCTCGCGCAGGAAGCGCATGCCGGTCGAGTAGTTCTCGGTGATGATGGAATCGGTGTGCGCCGAGCCATAGGTGTTGATGTGCTCGATGGCGGTGTCCAGGCCGTCCACCATGCGGATCGACAGGATCGGCGCGAGGTATTCGGTGTGCCAGTCGGCTTCGACGGCGTCTTTCAGGTTGCCGAAGCCGGCGGCTTCCAGCGTGGTGCGCGTTGCGGGGCAGACGCGCAGCTCAACGCCCTTCTCCTGATAAATCTTGACCAGCGGCGGCAGCGCCCGCGCAGCGATGTCGCGCGAGACCAGCAGCGTTTCCATCGTGTTGCACGGCGCGTAGCGTTGCGTCTTGGCGTTGTCGCACACGCGCACGGCCTTTTCGATATCGGCATCGACGTCGATGTAGACGTGGCAGATGCCGTCCAGGTGCTTGATCATCGGCACGCGCGCTTCTTCCATCAGGCGGGCGATCAGGCTCTTGCCGCCGCGTGGCACGATCACGTCGACGTACTCCGTCATGGTGATGAGCTTGCCGACAGCCGCGCGATCGGTGGTAGCAATCACCTGCACAGCATTGGCTGGCAGGCCGGCATCGGCCAGACCCTCTTCGATCAGTGTCGCCAGCGCGCCATTCGACTCAATGGCTTCCGAACCGCCGCGCAGGATGGTCGCGTTACCTGATTTGATGCACAGCGCCGCAGCATCCACCGTCACGTTCGGACGCGACTCATAGATGATGCCGATCACGCCCAGCGGCACGCGCATCTGACCGACCTGGATGCCGGTCGGGCGGAACTTCATGTTGCTGATCTCGCCGATCGGGTCCGCCAGCGCGGCGATCTGTTCCAGGCCCGCGGCCATGGTGTCGATGGCGCGGTCGGTAAGCGTGAGGCGGTCGATGAAGGCGGCGTCCTGGCCGTTGGCACGGGCGCGTTCGACATCGCGGGCGTTGATCTCTTTGAGCTTGGCGGCATCGCGGCGGATGGCGGCGGCGATGTGCAGCAGCGCACGGTTCTTCTGCGCGGTGCCGGCGCGGGCCATGCCGCGCGAGGCGGCGCGCGCCTGACGGCCGACCAGGGCCATGTATTCGTTCACGTCGAGCTGCTTCATGATGATCGCGGCCGGCGAGCTGCCGGCAAATTCAATGTGAGGACTATTCGGATGGCTTTGCCGCCAATCGCGCGGACTATGCTGGAACCGGAAGGCTGCCCGGCCGCGCGATGCGCATCGCCAGTTGCAGCAAGCCATCCCACGGCTCAGCCGGTAGCGATGGCTCTCGCAAGCCCTTGACCTGCCGGTCCAGCTTGGCCGCCATGGCGAGCGCGCCTTCCAGTTCACGCTGCGACAGCCGCTGCGCCGCCTGCGGCACCAGCCGCTCGCGTGCGCCCCAGACCCGCAGCTCACGCAGCATCGACGCCGCTGGCTTGCCTTGGGCCATGCCCGAGGCGATTTTTGATAATACGCGAATTTCTTCGGTCAACGTCCAGAGCACCAGCACCGTGGCCTCGCCCTCGCCGCGAAGGCCTTCGAGCATGCGCACGAGGCGCGGCACATCGCCGGCCAGCATGGCTTCAGACAGCTTGAACACGTCATAGCGCGCCACGTTGAGCACCGCATCGTGCACATCGTCGAACGTCAGCACGCCCGGCGGATGCAGCAGGCCGAGCTTCTGGATTTCCTGGTGCGCAGCCAGCAGGTTGCCTTCCACGCGATCGGCAATGAATTGCAGCGCGCGTCGGCCGGGCTCGCCGGGTTCCACGCGTTGCTGCTGACGGGCGAGACGCTCGCCGATCCAGCTGGGCAACTTGGTGCGGTCCACCGAATCGACCTTGATCGACACGCCCGCGCCTTCCAGCGCCGCGAACCACGCCGACTTGGCGGTGGCAAAGTCCAGGCGCGGCAGCGTGATCAGCGTGATGGTGTCGGTCGCAGGGCCGGACGGTGTGCCCGCCGCTAATGCGCGCAAGGCTTCTCCGCCATCCTTGCCAGGCTTGCCCGACGGAATGCGCAGCTCAACGATCTTGCGGTCGCCGAACAGCGACATCGACTGCTGCGCCTCCGTCACGCGCGACCACGAGAAGCCGCGTTCGACGCTCATCACATCACGCTCGGTGAAACCCTGGGCACGCGCGGCCTGGCGCAGTGCGTCAACGGCCTCCAGCACAAGCAGGTGCTCGTCACCGTGCACCACATACAACGGCGCCAAGCCCTTGGTACTGGCCTGTTTGAGGTGTCCTTCGAGCGCGTCGAGCCGCAGTTGCATGACCTGGTGCGCGCCGCTTACGACGGCAGCTTCACGGCGCCCAGTCGCCGCACGAGCTGGTTGATCGTGTCGCCCTGCATATCGCGGTAGAGCGCGGCCTCTTCGTAGTCCTTGGCCAGCACCTGCGTCTCGTTGTACGACAGGTCGCGGAACTGCGTAATCTCCGACGGCGGAATCAGCAGGTTGTCTTTCGCATCGCGCAGCTGGAAGCGGAAGCGATACGTGATGCGGTACTCGCGCACCACGCCCTGCGGCGTGAGCGACGAGATAGTCTTCACGCGGTCTTCGGCCAGTACATCGAGCAGCGCATCGGCGTCTTTCTTGTCCGACACGATAACGGTGTCGGAGCCGTTGTCGATCAGCCGACGCAGCTGTGCGCGCATCTGCGAGTTCTGCGGCAGGCTGATGTACAGCCGCTTGAAGGCGAAGTCGGTATTCCCGCGGATGTGGAAGCCGCAGGCAGACAGCGCCGGCAGCGCAACCGCCAGGGCAATGACAGCGCGACCAAATCGACGGCGGGACAAACTGCGGGACAACGACATAACCATGCGTTCCTTGAGTGAGGTGGCGAGCAACGCTCAGGCCACCACGTTCACCAGACGGCCGGGCACCACGATAATCTTCTTGGGCGGCTTGCCTTCGGCAAATTTCTGGACCGCTTCATCCTTGGCGGCGATGGCCTCGATGGCGGCGCGGTCGGCATCGGCCGGCACCACGATGCTGCCGCGCACTTTGCCGTTGACCTGCAGCACAAGCTCGATCTCGCTCTGCACCAGCGCGCTTTCGTCGACCTGCGGCCACGGGGCGTCGAGCAGATCGCCATACGCGCCGGCATAACCCAGTTCCGCCCACAGCACGTGCGTGATGTGCGGCACCACCGGGTACAGCACGCGCAGCAGAATGCCGAGGCCTTCGCGGCGCGCATCGGCGCCGGCGTCCTTGGCGCCTTCCAGCGCGTTGAGCATCTTCATCGTCGCCGAGACGACGGTGTTGTACTGCAGGCGCTCGTAGTCGTAATTGGCTTGCTTGAGCACGGTGTACAGCTCGCGGCGCAGCGCGCGGTCGGCATCCGTTGTGCCAGCGACGACACCATTGCCGTGACCCGCGCGGATGGCATCGCCATGTGCCACACCGAAGTTCCACAGGCGGCGCAGGAAGCGCGAGGCGCCCTCCACACCCGCATCGTTCCATTCGAGCTGCTGCTCGGGCGGCGCGGCGAACATCGTGAACAGGCGCGCGGTGTCGGCACCGTACTGGTCGATCAGAGCTTGCGGATCGATGCCGTTGTTCTTCGACTTCGACATCTTCTCCACACCGCCGATCACCACCGGCTGACCGTCGGCCTTGAGCGTGGCACCGACCGGGCGGCCACGTTCGTCAGTCTGCACGTCGACATCCGCCGGGTTGATCCACTGCTTCTTGCCCGATGCGTCTTCGCGGTAATACGTCTCGTTGAGCACCATGCCCTGCGTGAGCAGGTTGGTGAACGGCTCGTCGAACTTGACCAGGCCCAGGTCACGCATGACCTTGGTCCAAAAGCGTGCGTACAGCAGGTGCAGGATCGCGTGCTCGATGCCGCCGATGTACTGGTCCATCGGCATCCAGTAATCGTTGCGGGCGTCGACCATCGTTGCGCCGTCCGGGCACGTGTAGCGCATGTAGTACCAGCACGAATCGATGAAGGTATCCATCGTGTCGGTCTCGCGGCGCGCGGGCTTGCCGCACGACGGGCACGTGCATTCGAGGAAGCGCGGGTCCTTGGCGAGCGGGTTACCCGTGCCGTCCGGCACGAGGTCTTCGGGCAGGCGCACCGGCAGGTCTTGCTCGGGCACCGGCACGACGCCGCAGCTGTCGCAGTGGATCAGCGGGATCGGCGTGCCCCAGTAGCGCTGGCGCGAGATGCCCCAATCGCGCAGGCGCCAGGTGGTCTTCTTCTCGCCGAGGTCCTTGGCGGCCACGTCAGCGGCCACGGCATCGACGGCTTGCTTGTAGTTCAGGCCGTCGTACTTGCCACTGTTGACCAGTACGCCGTGTTCCTTGTCACCGTACCACTCAGCCCAGGTCGTCGTGTCGTAGGGCTGGCCCTTCACGTCGACCACTTGCTTGATCGGCAGGTTGTACTTGTTGGCGAAAGCGAAGTCGCGCTCATCGTGCGCGGGCACGCCCATCACGGCGCCGTCGCCGTAGGTCATCAACACGTAGTTGCCGACCCACACCGGCACGGATTCGCCCGTGATCGGGTGCGTAACGGTGAGGCCGGTCGGCACGCCCTTCTTTTCCATGGTCGCCATGTCGGCTTCCATGACGCTGCCGTGCTTGCATTCGTCGATGAACGCGGCGAGTGCGGGGTTGGTCTGCGCGGCGTGCGTGGCGATCGGGTGCTCGGCGGCCACGGCGCAGAAGGTGACACCCATGATGGTGTCGGCGCGCGTGGTGAAGACGTACAGCTTGCCGTCGTTGATCACCTTGCCGTCATCACCGGGAATGCTGTGCGGGAACGCAAAGCGCACGCCTTCGCTCTTGCCGATCCAGTTCTGCTGCATCAGCTTGACGCGCTCCGGCCAGCCCAGCGGGTTCAGGTCGGACAGCAGTTCCTCCGCATACTCGGTGATGCGCAGGTAGTACATCGGGATCTCGCGCTTTTCCACCACCGCGCCCGAGCGCCAGCCGCGCCCGTCGATCACCTGCTCGTTGGCAAGCACGGTCTGGTCGACCGGGTCCCAGTTGACGGTGCCGGTCTTGCGGTAGGCGATGCCCTTTTCGAGCATCTTCAGGAACAGCCACTGGTTCCAGCGGTAGTAATCGGGGTTGCAGGTGGCAACCTCGCGCGACCAGTCGATCGCCAGGCCCATCGACTGCATCTGCTTCTTCATGTACGCGATGTTGTCGTAGGTCCAGGCAGCCGGGGCCACGCCGTTGTTGAGCGCCGCGTTTTCCGCCGGCATGCCGAAGGCGTCCCAGCCCATCGGCATCAGCACGTTGTACCCCTTCATGCGCAGCTGACGCGTCATCACGTCATTGATCGTGTAGTTGCGCACGTGGCCCATGTGCAGCTTGCCCGACGGATACGGCAGCATCGAGCAGGCATAGAACTTGGGCTTGTCCGAGCCATCAGCGGCGCGCGCGTGTTCGGTCACGCGATAGGCATCTTGGGCGTGCCAGTGTTGCTGCGCTTGCTGTTCAACGTCGGACGGGGAGTATTTGTCTTGCATGGTGATGTGTCGCCCGGTGTCCCGGACGATTGCAGCCGCAGCATCAACGTGCGCAGCCGGATTGAATGACGAAAATTCGCGAGAAGGGCCCGATTATACCGTCGCCACCCACCCTATCCGGGCGATGGCGGCGCGGCAAAAAGGCCCCGGACAGGCCCGCCGGCAGCCCTTTTTTCGCACCCGCCTTACAGGCCGAGCACGTCGTTCATGTCGTACAGGCCCTTCTTGCCAGCCACGAACACCGCCGCACGCACGGCGCCTTCCGCATACGACTGGCGCGTGTTGGAGCGATGCGTGATCTCGATGCGCTCGCCGTCGCCGGCAAACAGCACGGTGTGGTCGCCCACGATATCGCCGCCGCGCACGGTGGCGAAGCCGATGGTGCCCAGCTCGCGCGGGCCGGTTTCGCCTTCGCGCGCATAGACGGCGCGATCGGCCAGCTTGGTGCCTTGCGCTTCAGCCACAACTTCGCCCATCTTGAGCGCGGTGCCAGACGGCGCATCGATCTTGTGCTTGTGGTGCGCTTCGATGATCTCCACGTCGTAGCCTTGCGCGAGAATCTTGGCAGCCAGCTCGATCAGCTTGAAGGTCGCATTCACGCCCACACTCATGTTAGGCGCCCACACCACGCCGATCGACTCGCCGTAGGTCTTGAAGCTGGCCTTCTGCTCAGCCGTAAAGCCGGTCGTGCCGATCACCACGCCAGTGCCCACCTCACGCGCAATGTTCAGGTGATTGAGCGTTGCGTCCGGGCGGGTGAAGTCGATCAGCACGTCCGCTTGCGAAAGACCCGTGCGCACGTCGTCGGTCACGATCACACCGGTGGTTTTGCCCAGCTTGGCGCCAGCATCCTGGCCCACCATGTCGCTACCGGGGCGATCCAGCGCGGCGCCCAGTGTCACGCCCGGCGTGCGCAGTACGGTGTCGATCAGCATCTGGCCCATGCGGCCCGATGCGCCTGCAATCGCGATTTTCATGTCAGTCAGCGCGGAAAAGTGCGAAAAAAGAAAACGGTCTGTAAAACGCACAAGCGGCGGAACCAGTCCGCCGCTCGCTTGAAGATGGGTTGCCGGTTTGGCGAATCCGCCCTTCAGGGCGTCACTGCGGCTGGGTGGCCGGCGGCGGAACGGCGGCGTCAGTGCCACCACCACCGGTGCGGCGCTCCGGTAGCGTCATATCCACGGTGTTTTTGGCACCGGTGGTCGACTGCACACGGTCGCTCACTTCAGCCGACGGGATCGACGGCGCGCGCGCTGCCGGCGCGGCACCCGCAGCGGCGGCGGCCTCAGCGGCCTCCTTCTTCGGGCGTTTGATACCGTCGATCTCGGCAATCAGCTCGGTCTCGGACGGCAGATCATCCGCGCCCACCCACTTGGCCAGACGATCGCTGTCAAACCACAGCGTCAGCTTGCGTTCCTGCACGACGTTCGTGTTGCCGCGCTTGAACGAGAAGACGTAGTCCCAGCGGTTGGCGTGGAACATGTCGGTCAGCAGCGGCGTGCCGAGCACGAAGCGCACCTGATCGCGCGTCATGCCTTCCTTGAGCTGCGCGGCCTGCTCGCGCGAGACGAAGTTGCCCTGCACGATATCGATGCGATACGGCGTGATGGCATTAGCGATCTTGCGCGTGGTGCTGTCGTAGGTCCCGCATCCGGCCAGCAACACCGACACAGCAAGCATGGCGCCCAGTACGAGGCCGCCGCGACGGGCAGCGATGGTGGCAAAACGAACAGGACTGCGCGCAACGGAAAAGGTCATGAGCGATCGGCCTTGAAACGGGCCCGGGGCGGGCCCGGTGCGTGAGGGATGGCGACGGCCCAGGCACATCCCATATGCCTGTCCAGCCTGTCCAATAGGACTTTTGCCGCCAAAACCCTTATGATTGAAATATCCGAACATTGTACTCTAGGGAGCCAGGCGCATGCCGAGTCCTGCAGACCTCAAGAACATCGGTCTGAAAGCCACGGTGCCGCGGTTGAAGATCCTCGAGATCTTTCAGACCAGCGAAGAGCGCCATATGAGCGCTGAAGACGTGTACCGCATCCTGCTCGCCGAGCACATGGATATTGGCCTGGCCACGGTCTACCGTGTGCTGACCCAATTCGAGCAGGCCGGACTGCTATCACGCAACAACTTCGAGTCCGGCAAGGCCATCTACGAGCTCAACGAGGGCAAGCATCACGATCACCTCGTGTGCCTCGACTGCGGCCGCGTGGAAGAATTCTTTGACGCCGAGATCGAGCAGCGCCAGCAGAGCATTGCCCGTGCGCGCGGCTTTGCGCTGCAGGAGCACGCACTATCGCTCTATGGCAACTGCACGAAAGAGCCCTGCCCACATCGCCCCAAACGCTGATTCACGCTAAGGCGCCGCCCACAAAAGAGAACGGCCGCATCGTCTGCGGCCGTTTTTCATTGGGGGTAAAGCACAGCGTGCGTCAGACGGACAGCCGCGCCTCACCCTCCTTTTCTGCATCACCCTTGCCGCTCTTGCCCGACGCATCCGCCTGCAGCGGCGAGTGCGCGGGCGCGCCCAATGCCTGACCGGTGTACTCGGCCACCACCTGCTTGAAGAGGTGACGCGCCCACACCAGCATCGGATGCGTGTTGCGGCTGCGGTGCCACAGCATATTCAGGCCCAGCACGGTTTCAAGCTCGGACGGCAACGGGAAGGCATTCAGGTTGTACGCATCGCACACCAGATCCTTCATCAGCGAATTGACCGTGAAGATCATGTCGGTCTGGCTCGCCACCTCAGCCTGGGTGCGCCAGCCGTGCACGGTCATGGTGGAGTGGCGCTTCAGGCCGCGCTGCTGCAGTGCGTAGTCCAGCGGAACGAGGTCACAACCTCTTCCATGATCTCCGGATGGCGCGTGGGGAACGGCGAGAACGCCAGGTCCAACTCGTTGGCGCGCATGGCGGCCACGTCGGCTTCCCACGAGGACGATTCGGTCAGGCGCACCTGCAGGCCCGGTGCCAGGCGCTTGAGGCGCAGCAGGAAGCGGTCGAACAGCGCATCGCCCAGCGTACCGGCAAAGCTGATGTTGAACGCACCAGTAGCCTCTGCGGGATCGAACGTAGCGATATCGCCTTCGTTGATGGCCGCCCAAAGATCAAGCATCTCGCGCACCTTGGGGCCGAGCTCAAGCGCCTTGGGCGTTGGCGTCAGGCCGTGCGGGACGCGAATAAAGAGAGGATCGTCGAAGATCTCGCGCAGACGGCCCAGCGAATGCGACACCGCAGGCGCGGTCATGTGCATCTTTTCAGCCACGTACGTGGCGTTCCGCTTGCTGAGCAGCTCGACAAAAATCACCAACAGCTTGGTATCGACGTTGACCATGGGACGCCTGGGCTCAGACACGTTGGAAAACTGAAATGGCAAACGTTGCAGGAGCAACGGCCAGATGGGGCGCAAATCGCCGCCACATCACAATGTAGTATTTGTTCAGTGTACGGAACACGTCCCAATTTTCAAAGCGAATTCCAGCGGCCCGCACCGTAAATTTGCTTCTACGCAAACGTTTTCGTTTCACACCATAACAAAGGCGGCATGACAGGCGCGAAAGCCCACCATGCCGCCTTTGCATGAAGCACCAGCCAGATTAACTGGCCTGCATCATGAACACGTCAGTGGCACGTTTCCCGTGCCACAAAGTGCGGATTACCTGGCGACCACGCGTGCCATTTCCAGGCACTTGTTCGAGTAGCCCCACTCGTTGTCGTACCAGCTCACCACCTTGATGAAGGTGCCGTCCAGCGCGATACCGGCTTCAGCGTCGAAGATCGAGGTGCGAGCATCACCACGGAAGTCGGTCGCAACGACCTTGTCTTCCGTGTAACCCAGCACGCCCTTGAGCGCGCCTTGGCTCTGTGCCTTCATTTCAGCGCAGATTTCAGCGTACGTGGCGGCGCTTTCCAGCTCGACGGTCAGGTCGACCACCGACACGTCGGAGGTCGGCACGCGGAACGACATGCCGGTCAGCTTCTTGTTCAGCTGCGGGATCACCACGCCCACGGCCTTGGCGGCGCCCGTGCTCGACGGGATGATGTTTTCCAGGATGCCGCGGCCGCCGCGCCAGTCCTTGTTGGACGGGCCGTCCACAGTCTTCTGCGTGGCGGTGGCAGCGTGCACGGTGGTCATCAGGCCACGCTTGATGCCCCACTTGTCGTTCAGCACCTTGGCAACCGGTGCCAGGCAGTTGGTCGTGCACGAGGCGTTCGAGATGATCGCTTCGCCCTTGTACGACTCATGGTTCACGCCGAACACGAACATCGGGGTGTCGTCCTTCGACGGAGCCGACATGATCACCTTCTTGGCGCCCGCGTCGATATGCTTCTGTGCGCCTTCCTTGGTCAGGAAGATGCCGGTCGACTCGATCACCACGTCGGCACCAACCTCGCCCCACTTCAGCTCGGACGGGTCCTTCACGGCGGTCAGGCGAATCTTCTTGCCGTTGACGACGAGCGTGTTGCCGTCGACCGAGACTTCACCGTCGAAGCGGCCGTGCACCGAGTCGTACTTGAGCATGTACGCCAGGTAGTCGGGCTCGAGCAGGTCGTTGATGGCAACGACTTCGATGTCCTTGAAGTTGGCGGCGGCGGCGCGGAACACCATGCGTCCGATGCGGCCGAAGCCGTTGATGCCGATCTTGATGGTCATGGTCAGTCTCCTGATAGCAGAAATGAAATCGATGATGGCAACGCGGCACCTCGTGGGTGCCGCATGCGCAAATTCAGTTAAGCAATGACGCTCTTGGCAGTGTTCACCACGTTCTCGACGGTGAAGCCGAAGTGCTTGAATAGCACGCCTGCCGGGGCCGACTCACCGAACGTGTCGATGCCGACCACAGCCTGCACTTGGTACTTCCACCAGAAGTCCGTCACGCCCGCTTCCACGGCAATGCGCGGCACGCCATGCGGGAGCACGCTGGCCTTGTAAGCCGAGTCCTGCTTGTCGAACACGGTGGTGGCCGGTACCGACACCACGCGGGCGTGGATGCCTTCAGCGGCGAGTTGATCTGCTGCACCGACCGCCAGGCCGACTTCCGAACCGGTGGCGATGATGACCACGTCCGGCTTGCCGTTGGCCGCATCACGCAGCACGTAGCCGCCGCGTGCGATGGCTTCGCGGGTTGCCGGGTTGCGGGCCTGGAACGGCAGATTCTGGCGACTGAAGATCAGGCAGCTCGGGCCGTTCTGGCGCTCGATGGCGGCGGCCCAGGCGACAGCGGTTTCGGTGGTATCAGCGGTACGCCACACATCCATGTTCGGGATCAGGCGCAGGCTGGCAACGTGCTCGATCGACTGGTGCGTCGGGCCGTCCTCGCCCAGGCCGATGGAGTCGTGCGTGAAGACGAAGATCGAGCGGATCTTCATCAGCGCGGCCATGCGCAGGGCGTTGCGGCTGTAGTCGGAGAACGTCAGGAACGTGCCGCCGTACGGAATGTAGCCGCCGTGCAGCGCGATGCCGTTCATGATGGCGCTCATGCCGAACTCGCGCACGCCGTAGTTGATGTGGTTGCCCCAGGCATCCACGCGCACGGCCTTGCTGCCGCTCCAGTTGGTCAGGTTCGAGCCGGTCAGGTCGGCCGAGCCGCCCAGCAGTTCGCCCAGCACCGGGCCGTAGGCTTCCAGCGTGTTTTGGCTGGCTTTGCGGGTGGCGATGGTTTCAGCCTTCAGTTCGCACTTTTCCACGAACTCGGCGACGGCCTTTTCGAAGCTGGCCGGCAGTTCACCGCGCATGCGGCGCTCGAATTGCTCGGCTTCGGCCGGATGGCGCTCGGAGTAGGCATCGAACAGCGCGTTCCAGGCCTTTTCCAGCGCTTGGCCCTGGCCCTTGGCATCCCATGCGTCGTACACGGCTTGCGGCACTTCGAACGGAGCGTGCGGCCAGGCCAGCGCTTCGCGCGCGGCAGCGATTTCCACGCCGCCCAGCGGGGCGCCGTGCACATCGTGACCGCCTTCCTTGTTGGGCGCGCCCTTGCCGATCACGGTGCGGCAGCAGATCAGCGTCGGCTTGTTCGACTTCTTGGCTTCGGCGATGGCAGCATCGACAGCGTCCACGTTGTGGCCGTCCACGGCGCGGATCACGTTCCAGCCGTAGGCTTCGAAGCGCTTCGGGGTGTCGTCGTTGAACCAGTGGACGACCTCGCCGTCGATCGAGATGCCGTTGTCATCCCACAGCGCGATCAGCTTGTTCAGGCCCAGCGTGCCGGCCAGCGAGCAGGCTTCGTGGCTGATGCCTTCCATCAGGCAGCCGTCGCCCAGGAAGACGTAGGTGTGGTGGTTGACGATGTCAAAGCCGGGGCGGTTGAACTCCTGGCCCAGCAGGCGCTCGGCCAGTGCCATGCCGACGGCGTTGGTGATGCCTTGGCCGAGCGGGCCGGTCGTCGTCTCAACGCCGGGGGTGATGCCGTATTCCGGGTGGCCGGCGGTCTTGCTGTGCAGCTGGCGGAAGTTCTTCAGTTCCGACATCGGCAGGTCGTAGCCGGTCAGGTGCAGCAGCGCATAAATCAGCATCGAGCCGTGGCCGTTGGACAGCACGAAGCGGTCGCGGTCGGGCCAGCGCGGGTTCAGCGGGTTGTGGCGCAGGTGGCGGCTCCACAGTGCCACGGCGATGTCCGCCATGCCCATCGGCGCGCCGGGGTGGCCGGAATTGGCTTGCTGGACGGCGTCCATGGCAAGCACGCGGATGGCGTTGGCCATCAATTGGGTGGGCTGGGTGGTATTCGAGTGGAGTGCGGGAGCGGTCATGCGAACCTGCGGGCAGAAGGCGGGAAAACCGCGATTTTACCAGACGGGGATGTCCCCGCTGGGTCGGTTTTCGATGGCTGCAACCGGCTGCAGCCACCCCCGCCCCTCCTTCCGCGCCCGGCTTACCACTCCGCGACGGAACCGTCGGCGTGGCGCCACACCGGGTTGCGCCAGTCCGGAGCCTCCTTGCTGCGCTCGATGACCAGCGCTTCGTCAATATCCACGCCCAGCCCGGGCAGGCGCGGCGGGCGGATATAGCCGCCATCCAGCGCGAAATCGGCCTTATTGCGCACGTAATCGAGCAACTCGGCGCCCTTGTTGTAGTGGATGCCCATGCTCTGCTCCTGCAATGTGGCGTTCCAGCTGACGAAGTCGATGTGCAGGCAGGCGGCCAGTGCGATTGGGCCGAGCGGACAATGCAGCGCCAGCGCCACATCGTAGGCCTCGGCCATCCCGGCGATCTTCAGGCATTCGGTAATACCACCCGCATGCGACAGGTCTGGCTGCAGGATGGACACCCCACCCGCTTCCAGCACGCGCTTGAAGTCGAAGCGCGAGAACATGCGCTCGCCAGCGGCAATCGGCAGGTGCGTGTGGGCGGCCAGGCGTGCGTAGCTCTCGGCCTGTTCGGCCAGCACGGGTTCCTCAATGAAAAGCGGACGATACGGCTCCAACTCTTTGATGAGCACCTTGGCCATCGGCGCAGAAACGCGGCCGTGAAAATCGAGCCCGAACTCGACCGTATTGCCGAAAGCCGAGCGAATCTCCGCCACCTTCGCCACCGCCGCATCCACTGCGCGGGCGGTGTCGATGATGCCCATCTCCTCGCAGCCGTTGAGCTTGAAGTGGTCGAAGCCGCCGGCCTGCAGCGCCTTCATGCCGGCAATCACATCAGAAGGACGGTCGCCGCCGACCCAGCTGTAGGTGCGCATCTTGTCGCGCACGAGACCGCCGAGCAGCTCGTACACCGGCACGCCCAGCACCTTGCCCTTGATGTCCCACAGCGCCTGGTCGATACCGGCGATGGCGCTCATCAGGATCGGGCCGCCGCGGTAGAAACCGGCGCGATACATGGTCTGCCAGAGGTCATTGATGCGGCTCGGGTCCTGGCCGATCAGGTAGTCGGACAGCTCATGCACCGCCGCTTCCACCGTGCGCGCACGGCCTTCGATGACGGGCTCGCCCCAGCCGGTGACGCCCTCGTCGGTTTCGATCTTCAGGAACATCCAGCGCGGAGGCAGGCGATACGTGGTCAGGCGAGTGATTTTCATGGGTGGATCGTTCGGTCGGATTGGACAGTGCGATATGCGGTGACGAAGGCGCGTGCGCGCTCGGCGGTGCGTTCGACGGGCTGACCGGGGCGGTACAAGTCGGAGCCAAGACCCGCGCCGATGCACCCGGCAGCAAGGTAGTCGGCCAGGTTCTCCGGCGTGATGCCGCCCACGGCAAACACCGGCACCTCAGGCGGCAGCACGGCCTTGAGCGCGCGCACGTAGCCGGGGCCAAGACTTCCCGCCGGGAAAATCTTCAGCGCTTCGGCGCCCGCATCGAGTGCGGCAAAGGCTTCCGTGGCGGTCATGCAGCCAATGCAGGTGACGAGCTTGCGCGCAGCGGCAGCGCGAATGACATCGGTATTCGTGTTGGGCGTAACAACCAGCTTGCCGCCTGCCGCCACCATCAACTCAACATCGGCCGGCTTGAGCACGGTGCCGGCACCAATCAACGCGCGATCGCCAAAGGCACGCACGGCCAGCTGCACGCTTTGCGCCCAGTCGGGCGAATTCAGCGGGATTTCGATGGCATCAAAGCCGGCGTCGACCAGCGCTTGCGTGTGCGCCAATACCTCGTCAGGCCGGATGCCGCGCAGGATGGCGATCAAGGGAAGATGAGCGGTCCAGGTCATGCGTTACTCGTGATAAAGCTGCGACCGGCCGCCATCGATCAGGATGTCGGTCGCGTTGATGAAGCGGGCCTCGTCGGAGGCGAGGAACAGCGCGGTGTAGGCCACCTCTTCCGGCTCGCCGATGCGCTTGCACGGCAACAGCTCGGCCTGGCGACGGCGTTCGGCTTCGGGGTCGGGCGCGGCGGCAAAACCGGCTTCGGCAATCGGCGTGAGGATCAGCCCCGGTGAGATCGAATTCACGCGAATCCCACGCGCCGCATATTCGATGCCCAGCGCACGCGTGAGCCCGATCAGCCCGTGCTTGGCCACCGGATACGGAAACGCGCCCGGAATGATCTTGTGCCCATGCACCGACGCAATGTTGACGATGCTGCCCGCCCCGCGCGCCAGCATGTGCGGCAACACGGCACGCGCGCAGTGCCATGCCCCCTCCAGATCGACCGACAGACAGCGGGCCCAATCCTCCTCGCTCAGCTTGAGCGGATCGGAGAACACGTTGATGCCCGCGTTGTTGACCAGCACGTCGATGCCGCCGAAGCGCTCGACGCCCGCCGCGACCATCGCGTCGATCTGGGTGCGGTCGCGCACGTCGGCTTGGACGAGGAGGATGTTGTAGTCGTTGCCAATGGACTTGGCGAAGGCTTCAGCGCGCTCATCGCGCACCAGCGCGTTGACGATCACGCGGGCGCCGTGCCGCGCGAACAGCTTGGCGATTGCACCGCCAATGCCCTGCGTGGCGCCCGTCACCAGGGCGACCTTGCCAGCGAGGCGCGGCGGGAACGATGTGGGAGGAGCCGTCATGCGTCAGATCGATGTCACGATGAATTGGTAGCCGCGCTGCAGGCTTTGGCCGGTACCGAGGATGGTCAGGCCGTGGTCTTGCGGCTGGCCCGGCAGGTTGTGCGCGTTGATGGTGTGGTCGACGGGTTCAAAGCAGAAGAAGTCGTACTGAGCCGGGGTGTACAGCACGTAGCGCGAGGTGGTGGCGCTCACCCGCACCGACAAGCGGCGACTCGGCCAGACGATGTCGGCAGCGCCATCCCAGCCTTCGAAGCTGTGGTCGATGGTGTGGCCGGGCTCCAGTTGTCGGGGCTTGCGGAAATCTGCATGCGACAGCGGTGCCTGCAACACCGTTGGCAAATGGTCAGGCGCGGCTTGCCACATACCGGTGGCGCTCGCGTGCAAGCGCACGTCTGGCGTACGCGGGAAGAACGGGTGCACACCCAACCCGAACGGCAGCGGCGCACCCTCGTTGCGCACCGTCAGCGACATTTGCAGGGTGTTGCCTGCCAACGTGTAACGTTGCAGCGCGAGGTAGCGGAACGGTGCGCCGTGGTCGACCATGGCCGCCAGCTCGACAAACGTCTCACCCTTCGCCACCTGGTGCCACGGCATCAGCCAGCCGTGGCCGTGCAGTGGATAGGTTTCGTCGTCGCGCGTGAGGGGCACCTCGATGGTCCGGCCCTGAAAGATGAAACGCCCGCCGCCAATGCGGTTGGACCAAGGCACCAGCGGGTAGCACGCCAGCGCCTTGGGCTCGTGCAATGCCTCGTCAAGCTGGGCCGGGCGGAAAACAGGCACGACCTCATTCGCACGCAGCAGATCAAAGCGCAGCAGACCACCGCCTGACTCGGGCAGCACGTCGGCGCGCAGCACGCCGTTCTCAAGCCGCAACATGGGCATGGCCGAAACGGGCCTCCGGTAGTCCGCGCACGTTGGGCACGGTCAGTTGAAATACCGCGCCGGCATTCACGTCTTCAGCCAAACGGCGCGCCGACAAACCCTCGCGGGCGCTGGTGACATACAGCGTGTCCAATGCGGCGCCACCGAACGCCGGACACGAAGGCTGCGACGCCGGTACCGCCACATGCACCAGCACACGCCCATCCGGTGCATAGCGCGTGAGGCGGTTGCCGCCCCATTCCGCATTCCACAGGCAGCCCTCGGCATCGACAGTGGAGCCGTCGGGTGAGCCCTTGTGGCCCACGCCGTCATCCGCGTCACGTAAGTCGGCAAAGACACGGACGTGGCCAACCGCGCCGGTCTGGCCGTCGTAGTCGCAGGCGTGGATACGGCGGCTGTGCGTGTCGCACCAGTACATCGTCGTGCCGTCGGGGCTGAAGGCGATGCTGTTGGCGACCGTGATGTTGGGCAAGGCCAAGCGTTGCAGCACACCCAGCGGCGTGAAGCGGTAGAAGCGACCGACGGGCTCCGGGCCACGTTCGTGCATGGTGCCGAAGACATAGTTGCCGCAGCGGTCTGCACGGCCGTCATTGACGCGCGTGCCTGCAACATCGGGCTCCACAGGTGCGAGCAATGTCAGCGTGCTGGTTCGCGTGTCGAAGCGCGCAACGTTCTTCGCAAGCCCGAGGATCAACACACCGGGTTCGTCCGTCAGCACGAACGAGCCCACGCGCTGCGGCAGCGGCCATTGGCGCTCCTGCCCCGTCGCCGGATCGTGTTGCCACAGCAGGGATTCCTGGATATCAGTCCACCACAGCACACGCAGGGCGTCATCCCAGACGATGCCTTCGCCCAGCGTGCAGCGCAGATCGGAAAGCGTGGTCGCGTTCATCGTTCCGCCCCTCCGCGATTCTTCAACTGATCGACCAGCACCGCTGCCAACAGAATGCCGCCGCGCACGAGGTACTGATAGAACGCGTCGATGTTCAGCAGGTTCATCGCGTTCTGCACGGTGCCCATGATGAGCACGCCGACCAGCACCCCGCTGATGCTCGCGCGGCCGCCCATCAACGACACGCCGCCCAACACGCAGGCGGAGATCACGTTCAGCTCAAAGCCCTGCGCCGCATTCGGCTGGCCGCTGGTGATGCGCGCCGCCAGAATCACGCCTGCCAGCGCGGCAATCACACCCTGGATCAGGAAGATAACGACGCGCGTCATGTTGACGTTCACACCCGCCAGCCGCGCCGCCTCCGGGTTGCCACCGATGGCCAACGTATTGCGCCCGTACACCGTCTTGTTGAGCAGCACGCCAAACACGACAAAACACAGCGCCGCCACCCACACCGGCGTCGGTACGCCCAGGATGATGGTGTTGCCGAGATCGAAGAACGCCATATCCGACACGCCCACTGCCTGCCCATGCGAGGCAATGAAGGCGAGGCCGCGCACGATCTCCATCGTGGCCAGCGTGGTGATCAGCGCGTTGATCTTCAGCCTGGCGATCACGAAGCCATTCACGCCGCCGATGACCGCGCCCGCCACCAGACTCCCGCCGATACCCAGCGCGATGCTGCCCGTGGCGTTGATGATCATCGCGCAGAGCACGCCGGCAAACGCCACCGTCGAACCAATCGACAAGTCAAAGTCGCGCGAGGCGAGGCAGAACATCATCGTGCAGGCCACCATGCCGATCTGCGAGACGGAGAGCGCAAGGCCCACCATGTTCTGCCACGAGAAAAAGTACTCGACCGAGAACGACAGCGCGGCAAACAGAATGGCGAAGATCAGCGGCAGGCTGAAATCGTCCAGCAGGCGGAGCAGGCGCGTCTTGTTCATAGAGGAACGGGCCGACGCAGCCAGGGCGTCGCCATGTTGCAAACGTTGAGACTGGGACATCTTGGACTCCGGGGTTCTCATGCAGCCAGCGGCGCGGATGGTGCAGACTCAGGACGCAGGGCGAGCTTGAGCACGGCCTGTTCATTGGCCTGCTCGCGCGGCAGTTCTCCGGCGATGCGGCCTTCGCTCATCACCAGCACGCGGTCGGCCACGCCGAGGATCTCCGGCAGCTCGCTGGAGATCATCAACACGGCCACGCCACGCTCGGCCAGCTCGTACAGCACCTGGTAAATCTCGTTCTTGGCACCGACGTCGATACCGCGCGTGGGCTCGTCGATGATGAGGACGCGCATGTCGTCTTCCGCCAGCCAGCGCGCCAGGATGGCCTTCTGCTGGTTGCCACCCGACAGCAGGCGGATCGGCTGCTCGCGGTTGGGCGTCTTGATGCGCAGGCGGGCGATGTAATGGTCCGCCGTCTTCGCTTCCTGCTTGTCGTTGACGAACAACCCGAAGCGCCGCTGGTTGCGCCGGCAACTGATGCTGATGTTCTCCGACACCGAGCGGCAGCCGATGATGCCCTCTTCCTTGCGGTCTTCCGGGCACAGCACGATGCCTTGGCGGATGGCGTCGGCCACATCGCGGATGCGGATCGGCGCGCCGTCCAGCGCGATGCTGCCGGCCGTCTTGCGATCGGCACCGTAGATGAGGCGCGCCAACTCCGAACGCCCCGCGCCTACCAGCCCGAACAGCCCGACGATCTCGCCGCGCCGCACGGACAGGCTGGCCGGTTCCGCCAGCTTCGAGCTCATCAGACCCTCCACCTGCAGGCGTACCTGACCCAGCGTGCGCGGGCGGTAATCGAAGATGTCGTCGATCTGGCGGCCGACCATCTGTGCAACCAGCTCGTCGCGCGTGACGTTGGCCATCGACGGGAAATCCGCCACCTTGCGGCCATCGCGGAAGATCGTGCAGCCGTCGCACAGCTCGAAAATCTCATCCAGCCGGTGCGAGATGTAGATCAGCGCCCGCCCCTGCGCACGCAGGTCTTTCACCAGGCGGAACAGGATGTCGGTCTCGCGGATCGACAGCGAACTGGTTGGCTCGTCCAGCGCAATCACCCGTGCATCGCGCAAGATCGCCTTGCAGATCTCCACCATCTGGCGCTGGCCGATCGACAGGTGCTTCAACTTGGCGCGCGGGTCCAGATCCACGCCGATGCGGCCGAGCTGTTCGCGCGTCCACGCCATCGCCTCGCGCTGGCGGATGAAGCCGCCGCTGGCCGGCAGGTGGCCGAGCAGCAGGTTGTCCATCACCGTCAGCTCGGGCACCGTCTGCAGTTCCTGGTGGATGACCGCAATGCCCGCCGCCAGCGCCGCCCGCGTGGTCGGGAACGCTGTCGGCTTGCCCTCGACGACGATCTGCCCACCATCAGGCTGATAGTCGCCGCCCAGGATCTTCAACAGCGTCGACTTGCCCGCGCCGTTCTCGCCCAGCAAGCCGTGCACGCGGCCGCATTCGATGCCGAACGACACATCGGACAGCGCCCGCACACCCGGAAACACCTTGCTGATGCCATGAAACTCAAGGAACGCCGACATGGCGAGTCTCCTTCGCTACCGTCTTCATTTGTCCCACCGCTGGTACTTTGCGTCCCATCACCGGGTCTTTTTGTCTTGAAGCTGGCTCCTTGGGAGCCACTACCCGGGTCTTGTTGTCTCGAAGTTGACGCTCAGAGAGCCACTACTGGGCCTTTTTGTCCCGAAGCTGACGCTCTGAGAGTCACTACCGGCTCTTTTTGTCCCAACGTTGGCACGCTGGAGAGCCAACGTTGGGGCTTTCTGTCCCGCCGCTGGCTCCCGGCGTGCCGCCGTCACCCGCCGGGGCTCAAAGGCCCATTTCCTGGCGGACAGCCTTCTCGTTGTCGCGCGTCATCAGGCGGCCGCTGGTCAGGATGAGCGGGTCCGGTGCCTTGTTGTTCTTGATCCAGTCGTACATGTTCAACGACGTCTCATAGCCGTGACGCTTCGGGCTGATCAGCACGGTGCCAAAGAAGCCGGTCTTCTCGGGCTTGGCAAACTCGTTCATCGCCGACTGGCTGCCGCCGATACCCACGCCGATGATGTCGGGTGGCTTCACGCCATGGCCTTCTGCCGCACGCACCGCGCCGAGCACGGCTTCATCGTTCAGTCCGAACGCAATCCAGTGCTTGAACTTCGGGTTCTTGGTGAGCGTGATGTTGGCGGCGTTGAAAGCGGCTTCCGTATCCGTCTTCGCTTGCGGGCTGGTCAGCACGTTGGCAGCAGGAAAGCCTGCCTTGGTGAGTGCAGCCACGGCGCCATCGGTACGTTCCTTAGCCGTAGGGAGCTGGTCATAGGCGATGCGGATGGCGCCAACGTCGGCCAGGTTCCAGCCGCGCTTCTTCATCTCCTGCGCAATCGCGTCGCCCACCTGCTCGCCGATCTTCGTGGCCGAGATGCCCATGTGCGGTACGGCGTCGATCGGCTTGCCGCTGCCGTCGACCAGACGGTCATCCACCGTCATCAGCTTCAGGTTGTTCTGTTTGGCCTTGGCCACCACCGCCGGCCCGAGCTTCACGTCCGGCACGCAGATCACAAAACCCTGCGCGTGCTGGGCGCCGAGGTTGTCGATGGCGGTCAGCACCTCGCCGCCACTGGGCACACCGATCTTCACCAGCTTGAAGCCCTTCTCCTTGGCGGCCTGGTCGGCGAACTTCCATTCGTCCTGGAACCAGGGCTCTTCGGGCTGCTTGACCAGGAAGCCGATCTTCACGTCGTCCGCCGCGTGGGCCAACCCGCCAGCGATGGCGAACAGCGTAGCGGCCGCGATGGCCTTGAAGGTAACGCGTCGTTGTTGGTTCATCTTGTCTCCTTTCGGCGCCGTCTTGGCGGCACCTGTTTTGCTGTGGATAACCACTGTGGACAACTGCTGTGGATAACCGTTGTGGATAAATCGGCCAGGCCGCGCCAGCGCTAGGCTCGCGCCACCTTCAACGTCTTCACCAAACCGCGCTCGCGGGCGATGGCAATCGCGCCGCTGCCGGCCAGGTGTTCCTGCTGTTCACTGCTGGTGACGGTGACCTTGCCCGAGAAGAAATCGTCGTCCGACACCAGCACGGCCAGCGCTTCGCGCAGCAGCGGCTTGCCGGTGATGACGAACTGCGTGCCCGGGTTCATGCGGATCGCGCTGCTGTTCTTGAGCGTGAGCAAGTCCGCACCCAGCACCGCACCCAGCAGGAAGTTGGCCCGCGCATTGCGTTCGTAGATCGTGAACTGGCCCAGCGTGCGCACCATGAAGCAGGCGCGCCCCAGCCCGATGCTGCTGGCGCTGCGCGCGCCGGCCAGCAACATCTCCGGATCGACCTCACTGGCGAAGTCGGAATCCACCGAATCCGCCAGGATGGTGTTGTGCGTGATCACGTGGAGCAGCTCGCCGGCCAGCGTCGTCACACAGCCAGTGATGCGCTGGTCGGCATCCAGATGCACGAACTTCGAGTGCGAGCCCGGCAGCACGATTACCGCCGGTTCGGTGATGGAGAGGCGCGAAACCAGGCCCATCGTCTCCACCTCTTCGCCGCGCATCATGTCCATCGACTCGATGTTGTGCAGGCCGAGGTTGTCCACCGGATTGCGTACGCCCGGCACAAACCAGATCGGCTGGGCGCACACCTCGGGGATGCTCGCCTGCACCATGCCGGCAGCCAGATCGCGCAGACCAGCCGGCGCCAACAGGTGCGGCACTTCGTGCAGGCCGACGTTGGAGGTGATCATGCCGGACGCCAGCACGAGGTCGACCTGGCTGATGGCGAGGCCGGCCTTCTGCAGCGCGGCTTCGACGGTGTCCTGCACGCCGCGCTGCAGCGTCGTCTTGTTGCCGGTGATGGCGGTGTCGCGCACCCCGACCTGGCGCGCGGCCTGGCTGAGCGCAACGTCATCACGCCAGACCGTGACGCGCGTGTTGGTGGTACCGGTATCGATGGTGAGGATGTTCATGCGTGGCATTGCTTGGGAGAGTGGGCCCGGGGCTTAGAACGAGTGGACGACACCCGTATAGGCACCCAGTTGGTTCTTACCCGGCGCCGGGTTGTTGTTGGTCGCTTCCACCGAGAAGTTGGCGGTGGCGCTGTTCTGCACGGTGCCGACGCTGGCATACAGCATTGTGCGTTTGGAGAGGTTGTAGTTCGCGCCCAGCATGAACAGGTTGGCGTTGCCGCCGCCGTTGTTCACGTTGATGCGGTAGGCGGCACCGATCAGCGTCAGCGCTGGCGTGAGCTCGTAGTTCACGCCCAGCCAGTAGTGGTTGGCCTTGGTGGGCGCACCGACCGGGGCGTCCGGCGCAGAGAGGTTTTCGTACACGGCAAACAGCTTCGCCTTGCCGATCGTGTAGGTACCGCCGATCGTCGCTTCCTTCGAGAAGTTGAAGAGGTCGCTGAACTTGCCGTTCGCATCGCGGATCACGTCGTAGATCGCGCGCACCTCCACCGGCCCTGCGGTGTAGACGGCAGACACGCCATCCCGACGGCTGTTCTTGAACGAACCCGGCTGCTCGCCCAGCCCGGTCTGCAGGCCGATCTGGAAGCCGCCCCAGGTCGGGCTCTGGTATTCGACGATGTTGTTGGCGCCCGGCCAGTTGCGCCCACGCACCAGCGTGGCGGAGCCAATGAACTGCTGGCCGGTCGGGTCCAGATACCAGACGTCGTTGCTGATGAAGAGGTTCTTGCCGACCGTCAACGTGCCGTAGGTCGGGCTCGACAGGCCAACGTACGAACGGCGGTTGAAGAGTGCATCGCCATTGGTCTTGCCCTGGGCAGCGCCAAAGCCCGACTCCAGGCGGAAGACGGCCTGCAGACCACCGCCCAGATCCTCCTTGCCCATGAACCCGAACATGCTCGTCCCCCACTGGTTGTCCGCGGCGCGCCAGAGGCTGCCGCCGGGCGAAGTCGCCGTGGGGGCGACGTTGTTCTGGTAGTCGATGCCGCTGGCGACGCGGCCATATAGCGTGACGCTGGTTTGCGCGAGGGCTGGGGCAGTCCAGCCCGCCAGCGCAAACCCGCACGCCAGCATCCCGCGAACAACGGTGGTTCGATTCATGACGTCTCCTGTGATGTTCTTGTAGTGGGGTCCGGCTGGTTCGCGTGATTGAGATCGCTGGTGCAAACCGAGTCGTAGCTCGCGCCGTCCCCAGGCGCATTTGTAGTCGGTGGCGCATAAGCGTGGCAAACTACAAATTCTTCGCGAGACGTTAAATTTTTCTTAACGAGAACGCATGGCACGGCGCCTTCCTCCCCTTAACGCATTACGCGTCTTTGAAGTCGCAGGCCGTAACCTGAGCTTTAGCCGGGCGGCCGACGAGCTGTGCGTGACCAATGCCGCGGTCAGCCACCAGATCAAACAGCTCGAAGACCATCTGGGCAAAAAGCTGTTCATCCGCCGCAACAACCAGCTCGCGCTGACCGATGCCGGCGACAACTACCTCCCCCGCGTGCGTGACGCCCTGCGCGCGATCGAGCAAGCCACCGACCTGCTGATGGACACCGCCGACGCCCCGCTGCGCGTGGCAGTGCCGCCAACCTTCGGCGCCAAGTGGCTGGTGCCGCGTCTGTACCGCTTCTTCAACCAGCATCCGCATGTACGCGTCGAGGTCTCCACCGCCGACGTGCAGGATCACGGCCAGTTCGATCTGTGCATCGATGACCGCCAGGTCAACGCGCCCAACCTGCGCGTCGAGTGGTTCACCTCCACGGATTTCTTCCCTGTGTGCAACGCCGCGCTGCAGACGGCAATCCGCATGCCGCAGGATTTGGCCGCGCACACGCTGCTGCACGAGCGCGGCGGGCGCCATCTCGCGCATCACCCGACGTGGCAGCAATGGCTTGATGAAGTGGGCGTACGTCAGATCAACGCCACGCGCGGGCCGGCCTTCTCTGAAGCGCTGATGGCGCTGCAGGCCGCCATTGACGGCCAAGGCGTGGCGCTCGGCCAGGGCATCCTCGTCGAATACGACATCGCGGCCGGGCGCCTCGTGCGACCGCTGGCGACGGAGGCGTCATTGCGCCTGTCGTACTACCTGATCCATCCGCATGAGGCGGTGGAACATCCGGGCTTCGCGCTGTTCCGGCAATGGCTTGCGGATGAGGTGGCACGCAGCGGCGGGCGTGCGCGTAACCAGCAGATGCCGGGCGAGGTGTTTTGATTTCTTTTTGATTGTGGCGTTGCAGGCGCTCTACACTAGTCGTCCGAGGTCATCTTGCACCGGCTGCAGGAGCAACACCATGAGCTTCCCCCGCCCCGCCAACACACCGTGGCTCGTCCCGTACCTGACCGTGCAC